>OGIE01000303.1_pt1 | contig 73006 bp, 56 predicted proteins | sample 1571581 | NCBI WGS metagenome assembly OGIE01 (sample SAMEA2582021, study PRJEB24529) | metagenome | biome: Human gut stool | place: China | collected 2011
CACGTGAAACGTTTGTCGTGAATCAGTTAGGCTATATGAATGATGTGGTATATGGCAAGAAAACAGGCGATTTTAAAGTAAACGGACGCTATACGCTGGAAGTTGGCGGTGAAGGAAAAAGTTATGACCAAATTGCGGATTTACCGGATTCATATATATTGGCAGACGGCATAGAAACTCCGTATCGACATAAATTGCCAATCTGGATTGTTGGTTTCTTATATTGAATGAGGAGATGCGTTACTTTCTCCCGAAATAATTAAAATGAATTATCTGGTCGGAAACCTCATAAGCTTCCTTTGCGAAATCCACTTCTTCCTGAGTATAGCCTTCTCCTTCCACATTCATTTGTGACCCTACGGCAAATCTTTTCTTGTCAGGATTAAGAATGCTTTCGCCAAGACCAGTCCAGTAATAATCATCCAGTTGAAGCAGGTTTAGCAGGGTGGGATACATATCTATCTGCCCCATTACCTCGTCATAGCGCATACCTACGGGTGAGTTCACAACAATAAAGGGGGTAAATGGCTTATCGGATACAATGCCTTTACCATAGGGGTTGTCACATAATTCAGTACGGTAAGATGCCAGACCTTCATGGTCTCCTGTGATGACAATCAGTGTTTCCTTATATTGTGGAAGCGTTTTCAGGTATTCTACAAACTTTCCGATGGCTTTATCCGTATAACGGGCAGTAGTCATATAGCTTCCCATTTTCTCCGGAATATCGGCAGAGAATGATACCTCTCTCAGATGTTCCGGCAATATGAACGGGGCATGGCCGGAGTAAGTGATGAATTGTATGTATGCATTTTCCCCTTTCTTCCAGATTTCTCCTTTGGATATCTTCTCCTGACATTGGGCAAAGAATGAACCGTCTCCAGTGCGCTTATGTGTCCCGAAAGCTTCGGTCAGTTTAAAGTCGTGATAAGCAAGGATGGTATCTATGCCAAAACTGTAAGCAATGGGTCCCTGATTCCATGTAGACACTTTATCTATGGTCAGCAAGTAGTTGCGCGATTGCTTTTTCTCCCGCATGGCTTTCTGGAGTGAGGGGTAGATATGATTGGGATATTGACTGCTGTAAGTGCCGCTGTTTAAAGGAAGCAGTCCGGTGCAGAGCATTAGCTGTGCATCGATGGAACGACCGCCTTTTACCTGCGTCAGCACATGCGGGGCATAAAGAGTGGTGGAGTCTTTCAGCAGCTTGTTCAGGTAAGGAGTGATTTCCTGTCCTTCCACTTCTTTTTCCAGCACCCAGCTTTCCAGAGATTCTGCAAAGATAATGATGCAGTTATTGCGTTGGCTGCCACTACAGCTATCCGGTACGGCAATCTCGTGTTTAGGTTTCTGAGCCAGCCAATCTTCTATTTCTTTTTGTACTTCGGGAGTCAGCTCGGCTTGCTGATTCATGAGGTCGTAGCACAGGCTACCGAAGACGGTATACATGGTAGCTCCGCTTGAACAGAGATAAGCTGCTTGGCGGACTTTGGCGTTAGCAGCTTTGAATCCGCCTTTTGTCAGTGTCACGATGGTAAAAATGCAGATGATTGCTGCCAGTGTTCCCAAATATGGAAGAACAGGTGCCGGACGTTTCAGATGTGGTGGTTTTTTTGTACGCAGATGAATCAGGACCGCGGCAATGGTAGATAGCGGAAAGAACAGGTCATACCACCGGAGGGAATCTACCACGCTTCCGGTGAAGTCCGCAAGGTTGCCCGATAGTCCGTAACTGTTCAGCGGTATGGCGGTGTAATAGGTACGGAAGTACATCAGGTTGGCTATCAGGAGGGCATCCAGCAGGAACATGATGATGGTTTCCGTTTTCCAGAGCTTGAAGAAAGCGTAGGGGATAAGCAGTATAAGGGTAGCTATGAGCTTTGTAGTATAAAATTCAATGGAAGAGAAAGGGGCGAAAGTAGTGGGGATACACCACAGTACATCAAATAGGATGAATTTAAGAAAAATAGTGATTCCGAATGTCAGCACGGACTTATCAATCTTTGTCATAATAAAGAGCTTTTTTATATTCGGGTGCAAAGGTACAATATATTTTTCCGATTTCATTCCGTAACCTATATAAATGAACTACAGGACTTGTTTGTTTGGGGTTGTATGGATAAATCTCGTTAATAATAGGCATGTCTTCTTTATCTTAAGGAATTTTCTTGTATCTTTGCGCCCTTAATTCGTTAATGACCAAGCAATGAAGGAATTCCTGCAATTAATGCGACGATTTGTGTCGCCTTATAAGAAGTATATAGGATGGGCAATCGTGCTCAATGTTTTATCGGCTATTTTCAATGTCTTCTCATTTACTCTGTTAATCCCTATCCTGAATATCCTGTTCAAGACAGGTGAGGGTGCAAAGGTGTATCATTTTATGGAGTGGGGAAGCGAGGATATAAAAGATGTGGTGATAAATAACTTCTATTACTATGTGACCCGCCTGATTGAAGTGCACGGACCGATAATGACGCTTCTTTTTATGGGACTTTTCCTCGCTTTCATGACGATGTTGAAGACATCCTGCTATTTCGGTTCTTCCGCCATCATGATTCCTTTGCGCACGGGAGTTGTTCGCGACATTCGTATCATGGTCTATTCTAAAGTGATGCATCTGCCGCTCGGCTTTTTCTCTCAGGAGCGGAAAGGAGATATTATTGCCCGTATGAGCGGTGACGTGGGCGAAATAGAAAACTCCATTACCAGTTCGCTGGACATGTTGCTGAAAAATCCTATTCTTATTCTGCTTTATTTCGCAACGCTTATTATTACCAGTTGGCAACTCACTTTGTTTACCATAGTGGTGCTTCCCGTTATGGGGTGGCTGATGGGTAAAGTAGGCAAGAAGTTGAAACGCCAATCTTTGGAGGCGCAGGGTAAGTGGAGCGATACAATGTCGCAACTGGAAGAGACTCTGGGCGGTTTGCGTATCATCAAGGCTTTCATTGCCGAAGATAAGATGGTGGACCGTTTTACGAAATGTAGCAATGAATTGCGCGATGCGACCAATAAGGTAGCTATTCGCCAGGCATTGGCTCACCCGATGAGTGAGTTCCTGGGAACGCTCCTCATTGTGTTGGTGCTTTGGTTCGGTGGTATGCTGATTCTGGGTGATGAACATTCTTCGCTGGAAGCTCCTACTTTTATTTTCTACATGGTTATCCTTTATAGCATCATCAATCCGTTGAAGGAATTTGCGAAAGCAGGATACAACATTCCGAAAGGTTTGGCTTCCATGGAGCGTGTGGATAAGATATTGAAAGCTGAGAATCCTATCAAGGAACCTGCAAATCCGCTTCCTCTGCATGGAATGAATCATAATATTGAGTTTAAGGACGTTTCTTTCAGTTATGATGGAAAGAGGGACGTGTTGAAACATATAAACCTGGTTGTTCCTAAAGGCCAGACGATTGCCCTAGTCGGACAGTCCGGTTCAGGTAAATCTACATTGGTTGATTTGCTGCCGCGCTACCATGACATACATTTCGGAGAAATCATGATTGATGGTGTCAGCACTAAGAACTTCCGTATTCACGACCTGCGCGGGCTGATAGGAAATGTAAACCAGGAGGCCATCCTGTTCAATGACACCTTCTTCAATAACATTGCTTTCGGTGTGGAGAATGCCACGCTGGAACAAGTGATGGAAGCGGCCAAGATTGCCAATGCCCACGACTTTATCATGGAAACTGAACATGGTTACAATACGAATATCGGCGACCGTGGCGGTAAGCTTTCCGGCGGCCAACGCCAGCGTATCAGTATTGCCCGTGCCATCCTGAAGAATCCGCCTATCCTTATTCTCGATGAGGCTACTTCCGCTCTCGACACCGAGTCCGAACGTCTGGTGCAGGAGGCTTTGGAGCGCTTGATGAAAACCCGTACTACGATTGCCATTGCCCACCGCCTTTCTACCATTAAGAATGCAGATGAAATCTGCGTGCTCTATGAAGGAGAAATTGTGGAACGCGGCAAGCATGAGGCTCTGTTGGATAAAGATGGATACTATAAGCGCTTGAATGATATGCAGTCTCTGTCTTAAATAAAAAGCAAATAAAAAAAAGATTTTGTTGATTTTGTCAGCACTCCAGCACTGATGTCTCTCAAACCCTTTGCTGGTCGGGCTTTGAGGGTTGTGCTGATAAGGTGTATGCAAGTGACGACAAGTATTTTGTCAGCACTGCTTTTCTTGACTTGTTTCCGGATGTATTTAAACATGGAAGCACAGAGTATAAGCCAATGTATCTTGTTGGAATCCATTATGTTGCAGTTTCCTCTCGTGGGAACGTGAGTTCCCGCTGCTGGGAACGGACACAAAGCTTGTTTCGTTGACTTTAATGAAAGGGAGGAATGAGAATGGAAAGGCTTATTTTCTTCCGAAGTCAGCAGGTATTTCTCCCCACTGTTTAGTTTCCCACTTCATGATTTTGGTAGTGTAGGTGTTTGTACGCAGCCACTTTTCGGCGCGCTCTATCAATTTGAAGAGCTCTTCCGTTTTGGGTTCACGTGGCAGTTTTGTCTTGCATTTCTTCTGTTTTATCCAGTTGATGGCATTCACGCTGTCGCTGTAGATGGGCATATCGAACCCTTTCTGTTTCAGTAAAGCAAGTCCGTGAACGATGGCGAGGAACTCGCCGATGTTGTTTGTGCCGTACACCGGGCCGAAGTGAAACACTTCCTGCCGGCTTGCCACGTGTACGCCCCGGTATTCCATCGCTCCGGGATTGCCGCTACAGGCTGCATCTACGGCAAGGCTATTCTCTGTTACACAGGCGGGCAGGGGGGCATTGGCATCCTTTTGGGAAGTGTGAGTGGCGGCGGGTGCCCGTTTGATATATTCATACGGAGAGGATGCAAAGGCCTTTTCCGCTTCTTCGCGCGTCTCGAACGATTTGTACTTCGCTCCTTCGTAACCTTTGGTCTGCAACTGGCAGTCTGTCCAGGAAGTGTAAATACCCGGATTGCCGCCTGCCCATACAACGTAAAATTTCTCCTTTCCCATATCGGGGGACAAAGGTAATGCAAACTGGAGGCAGTACAAAATAAGCCTGCTTAATTTTTAATGTTAAGATGTAGCTTGCCCTATTTTGAAAGTGGAGAAAGAAGATTGTGCAGAGAAAAAAGGGCAAATACTTTGCCGAAAATCGGATAATCCTTATCTTTCGCTGTGTTATTAAGCTAATATTTTAAAATTATGGAAATATATCACGGCGGATACTGCCCGGTAGATACTCCTGAAATAGTTCAAACGTCCTACTCATCAGATAAATTTTTGTACATCAGAGGCTTTGAAATGTCTCACTTTTATTAAGAGCGAGGAGGCTAGAGTATGATAGGAAGAGAAAAGAAAGAGCATAATGATTTGTTTTTTGTTTGTAGTTTGGTTGAATATATCGGCCGGAAAACTAAAAATCATCGGAATGTCGTCGTGAATGCGATAGGGAAAAAAAACTGCTGCGCATTTATGAATTGGCTGACGTTTATCATAGCGAAAACATAGATAAAGTAGCAGATGAACTTATTGATGGTTATCGTATTGAAACAGGGGTGTTTGATAATGTTGCCGATGCTAAATATGCAATTCCTACTTATTGGGATATAGGGAAGGTGTACAAACGATTAATCATTGAACTCTGTGATAAGCAGGGTAAAGAACCGGTTGAAACCTTGATTGAAGTGTATAACTCATGGCTTTCACGGAAGATTGAGGATTTTAATAGTAGTCTGTATTTTGAAAATCCCGATTATCTGTATCAGTCATATATAAGAGGGGAAGTTCTTTAACATTTTGGTTCTCCCGAACAACTTACTCCTTTCATTTGTTTCCTTATATGAAACAAAAATGATAAATACCAAAAGAAAGGACTCAATATGATTAGACAACGGACATTTGCTGAGGCATTGGAACATCGCCGCAGCTATTATTCCATCAGTAACGACTCACCGGTTCAGGATGAGGAGATTGTACACATCATTCGTACAGCAGTGAAACATGTGCCTTCGGCATTCAATTCCCAGACTACGAGAGTGGTGTTGTTGCTGGGCGACGAACATCAGAAGTTGTGGAGAATTGTGAAGGACCAACTGGAAGAACGCCTCTCCGAGGAACGTTACCGCCAGTCGGAAAAGAAGATAGACACTTCGTTCTCTTGCGGATATGGTACGATACTTTTCTTTGAAGACCACTCCATAGTAACAGAATTGCAGAAAGCATTCCCCACTTATCAAGATAATTTCCCTACTTGGTCGCAGCATACCTCTGCCATGCACCAATTGGCCATCTGGACTATGCTCGAAGACAAAGGGCTGGGCGCTTCCCTGCAACACTACAACCCGCTGATTGACGAAGAAGTGCGCCGCACCTGGAAGCTACCCGAAAGCTGGCAACTGGTTGCGCAGATGCCTTTCGGCACCCCCGTAGCCGAACCGGGAGAGAAAGAATTCAATGATTTGAGTGAACGCATTAAAATTTTCACCTGATAGTAAATCCTCTCAGAGTAGAATTGCTTACCTTTGTGCGCAAAGGTAAGTGCTTATGATACGTATTTTCTTAACCGGCTACATGGGAGCCGGTAAAACAACTTTAGGAAAGGCTTTTGCCCGCGAACTCGGCGTACCGTTCATTGATTTGGACTGGTACATTGAAGAACGGTTTCACAAATCCATACGTGAACTATTCATCGAGCGGGGAGAGGCCTCTTTTCGTGAACTGGAGCGAACCATGCTGCATGAAGTGGCTGAGTTTGAAGATGTCATTATTTCAACCGGAGGCGGCACGCCTTGTTTCTTCGATAATATGGAGTATATGAACGGGTGTGGACAGACGGTTTTCCTCGATGTGCATCCCGATGTGCTGTTCCGCCGCTTGCGTGTAGCCACCCAGCAACGCCCCATTCTGCAAGGAAAAACGGACGAAGACCTGCGGGCTTTCATCGTGGAAGCCCTGGAGAAGCGCGCCCCCCACTATGGCAAGGCAAGCTACCGTTTTGATGCCGGATTACTGGAAAGTCGTCGGCAAATATCAGAATCCGTACAGAAATTGCGTGCCTTACTGGGTGTTTAACCACTTGTAAATGTGTAATTTTGGGCGGAAAACGCGATAAATCTCAGGAATTATTGTATTTTTGTCGCCCTATTAAAATCAAACAATAAACATTCGAGTAACAAAAAATGAGAAAATGGCGTATTGAAGATTCAGAAGAGCTTTACAATATTACAGGTTGGGGCACTTCGTACTTTGGTATCAATGACAAAGGTCATGTAGTGGTGACACCCCGTAAAGACGAGGTCGGCGTTGATTTAAAAGAATTGGTGGATGAGCTGCAATTGCGAGATGTAGCGGCCCCTATGTTGATACGCTTTCCCGATATTCTGGACAATCGGATTGAGAAGACTTCTTCCTGTTTTAAACAGGCTGCCGAAGAATACGGCTATAAAGCACAAAACTTCATCATCTATCCCATCAAGGTAAATCAGATGCGCCCTGTGGTAGAGGAAATCATCAGCCACGGAAAGAAATTCAATCTCGGACTGGAAGCCGGTTCGAAGCCTGAACTTCATGCCGTGATTGCCATTAACTCAGATTCGGACTCGCTGATTATCTGCAACGGATACAAGGACGAAAGCTATATAGAGTTGGCTTTGCTCGCCCAGAAGATGGGTAAACGAATTTTTCTTGTAGTAGAAAAAATGAACGAGCTTAAGCTGATTGCTAAGATGGCGAAGCAACTGAATGTCATGCCCAATATTGGTATTCGCATTAAGTTGGCTTCTTCCGGAAGTGGCAAATGGGAGGATTCTGGGGGCGATGCAAGCAAATTTGGACTCTCTTCCAGCGAATTGCTTGAAGCACTTGACTTTCTGGAGGCAAAAGGCCTGAAAAATTGTCTGAGATTAATACATTTTCATATCGGAAGCCAGGTGACAAAGATACGTCGTATCAAGACGGCACTTCGCGAAGCATCTCAGTTCTATGTGCAGCTCCACTCTATGGGATTTAAGGTTGAGTTCGTAGATATTGGTGGCGGTCTGGGGGTAGATTATGACGGAACACGCTCGTCCAGTAGCGAAAGTAGTGTCAATTATTCCATTCAGGAATATGTGAACGACTCCATCTCTACGTTGGTAGACGCTAGTGATAAGAATGATATTCCCCATCCCAATATTATTACGGAAAGTGGTCGTGCACTGACTGCCCACCACTCCGTACTCATTTTTGAAGTACTAGAGACAACGACCTTGCCTGAATGGAGCGATGATGAAGAGGTGACGGCGGAAGATCATGAGTTGGTACAGGAACTTTATGGTATTTGGGATACGTTGAATCAGAATAAGATGTTGGAAGCCTGGCACGATGCGCAACAGATTCGTGAAGAAGCACTCGACCTGTTCAGTCACGGCATTGTGGACTTGAAAACGCGTGCGCAGATTGAACGCCTTTACTGGTCTATTATGCGTGAGGTGAACCAAATAGCCGGCGGTCTGAAACATGCTCCAGATGAACTTCGTGGACTGCCGAAGTTGCTGGCAGATAAATATTTCTGTAACTTCTCGCTGTTCCAGTCCTTACCGGACTCCTGGGCCATCGACCAGATATTCCCCATTATGCCTATCCAGCGTCTGGACGAACGTCCCGACCGTGCGGCAACTTTGCAGGACATCACCTGCGACTCGGATGGAAAGATTGCCAACTTCATTTCAACCAAGAATGTGGCGCATTATTTGCCTACCCATTCTTTGAAAAGTAAGGAACCTTATTATATGGGTGTGTTCTTGGTGGGCGCTTATCAGGAGATTTTGGGTGATATGCACAATCTCTTCGGAGATACGAATGCTGTGCATGTATCCGTGAGTGAGAAAGGTTACAGCATCGATCAGGTAATTGATGGTGAAACTGTGGCAGAAGTGCTTGACTATGTACAATATAACCCCAAGAAACTGGTTCGTACACTGGAGACTTGGGTAACTCAATCAGTAAAAGAGGGACGCATCTCGTTGGAAGAAGGAAAAGAATTCCTTTCCAATTATCGTTCCGGTCTGTACGGATATACTTATTTGGAGTAAGAATATGAGAGAGAAACTGACAGTAATTAAAGTGGGTGGCAAAATCGTGGAGGAAGAAGCCACTCTCCATAAGTTGTTGGATGACTTTGCAGCTATTGAAGGCTACAAAGTGCTGGTGCACGGAGGCGGACGCTCGGCTACGAAACTTGCTACCCAACTGGGTATTGAAAGCCAGATGGTAAACGGACGCCGCATTACGGATGCCGAAACACTGAAAGTAGTGACGATGGTGTACGGCGGATTGGTGAATAAAAACATCGTAGCCGGTCTGCAAGCACGTGGTGTCAATGCGTTGGGACTGACAGGCGCAGATATGGACGTCATCCGTTCCGCAAAACGTCCGGTGAAAGATGTGGACTACGGTTTTGTGGGTGATGTGAAGCAAGTGAATGCAGAATTCCTGGGCGATCTGATTCATAAAGGAGTAGTACCTGTAATGGCTCCGCTGACGCACGACGGTGCGGGTAATCTGCTGAACACGAATGCCGATACCATTGCCGGAGAGACGGCAAAGGCACTTGCCACTTTATTTGACGTGACATTGGTATTCTGCTTTGAGAAGAAAGGTGTGCTCCGCGACGAAAATGATGATGACAGCGTAATACCACAACTCACCCCTGCCGAATTCAAACAATATGTGGCGGAAGGCGTTATTCAAGGAGGCATGATACCGAAGTTGGAGAACTCTTTTGAAGCTTTGAATGCGGGAGTTGGGGAAGTAGTAATCACCTTAGCATCAGCAATTAATGAGAGTAGCGGAACCCGCATCAAAAAATAATTCAAAAAAAGTAGTGAGTAACTGTAACTTTCCATATACTTAACCGTCATTATTTATAGAGATGCAAGAAATCAGTTTTCGGAATGACATTCTCCCTCTGAAAGACAAACTCTTTCGGTTGGCTCTCCGGATTACTTTCGACAGGGCAGAGGCAGAGGACGTTGTACAAGAAACACTGATAAGAGTCTGGAACAAGCGTGATGAGTGGACGAAGTTCGGTTCTATTGAAGCCTATTGCCTGACAGTAGCAAAGAATCTGGCGATAGACCGCAGCGAGAGAAAAGACGCTCAGACCGTGGAACTGACACCGGAAATGGAACAAGCCCCGGAAGCATCCAGCCCTTACGACCGCCTGGTGGACAAGGAACAAATGACATTGATTCACCGTCTGGTAAATGAGCTTCCCGATAAACAACGGCTGATTATGCAGCTTCGGGACATAGAGGGTAAAAGCTATAAAGAAATTGCAGTCGTCCTGCACTTAACGGAGGAACAGGTAAAAGTGAACCTCTTCAGGGCGAGGCAGAAAGTAAAACAACGGTATTTAGATATAGATGGTTATGGACTTTAAATATATAGAACAACTCTTGGAACGCTACTGGCAGTGCGAGACTTCCCTCGAAGAAGAAGCGCAGTTGCGTACTTTCTTCAACGGAAGCGACGTTCCCGAGCATTTGCTCCGTTACAAAGATTTGTTCGTATATCAGCAACTGCAACAGGAAGTGGGATTGGGTGAAGACTTTGATGCCCGCGTGCTTGCAGAAGTGGAAACTCCGGTGGTGAAGGCGAAACGCCTGACGCTCACTGCACGTTTCGTTCCGCTGTTCAAAGCCGCCGCAGTAGTGGCAGTGGTACTTTCATTAGGGAATGTGATGCAACATTCTTTTTATAGTGATGTGAAAGAAGTAGCCGCTGCCGATACGATTGGCAAACAAATTACCGCACCTTCGGTAGCTCTTTCCGGTGATATAACGATTACCCACGAACAACAGATCCTGGATAGTCTTCAACGGGTAGATAAGAAGGTTGAATTGAAGAAATAACATTTTCATTTGCTTTAAACATAAATATAGTTAGTGTGCTTTATTAAAACAACAAATTGAGGCTGTGAAGTTTCAATTCTCTCAAATTCTTATAAAAACTAACTAAGATAGATGGGGCGCCGCGAGATGCAGCGCCCCTTTTATTTTAAAAATAAAGAGGTGAGATGGTTATTAAGACAGGAATTCATATCTTTGCCCTGTTCGTAAACGTATGTAAGCATGAAAAAACGATACTTACTCTTTGTAACCTCTTTGCTGCTCTGTTGTCTTCTGCAAGCGCAGGGACAAATAGACTCTTTACTGGTGGTTCTGGATAGGACGATTGCGAATACCGCTCAGTATGAGCAGGCCCGTTTGAAACGTATCGAGGAAATAAAGGAGCGTTTTCGGACGAGAAAAAGTACTTCTCTTGCAGAGGAATACCGCATCAATCGGCAGCTTTATGATGAATATGAAGCCTATATTTGTGACTCCGCCAGACATTATATCAACCGTAATATAGAGATTGCCCTTCAATGCAATGATTCTGGTTGGCTGAATGAAGCCAAAATGAAGAAAGCAAGTATCCTGGGTAAAACAGGCCTGTACGCAGAAGGAGTCGCATTACTGAAGTCTATTGACAGCAAACAACTATCCAAAGAACAACTCATTGAATACTACATCACCTTCGAAGATATCTACCTTTATCATGCAGAATATGCGATGGATGACGAATATCAGATAGAATATCTGAACAAGCTGTACACTTATCGCGATTCCGTACTGCAAATAGTAGAGGAGGGGGCCTACCAGTATGTCACTACCTATACCCCCGAACTCTTGCAACAAGGAAGAGGCGACGAAGCCATAGAAATGCTGGAAGCCTATCATCACAAACTTTCGCCGGATACGCGTGATTATGCGGTGGTGACATCTATTCTCGCGTTTATCTATCAGAGTACGGGACATCGGGAGAAGCAAAAAGAATATCTTATAAAGAGCGCGATTGCTGATATTCGCGGCGTAGTGAAGGAGAATAATTCTTTGCGTGCATTGGCGGAATTGCTGTATGAAGAAGGACAGTTGCAACGGGCGGATGTTTATATGAAGCGAAGCATGGAAGATGCTAATTTCTACAATGCCCGTCTGCGGAATGTGCAGGCTTCGCGAATGCTTCCGGTCATAGATCACGCTTATCAGGTAGAGAAGGAAAACCATCAGGCGATATTGCAGATTTTCCTCATTGTGACCAGTCTGTTTACGTTGTTTCTGGCATGTGCTGTGTGGTACGTAATCCGTCAGATGAAGAAGTTGGCCCGTGCCCGACAGGAATTGCTGGATATGAATGAGGAGTTGAAGCGGCTGAATGAGCAGTTGACGGAGGTGAACCGGAAACAGCATGAAACAAATGATTCGTTGACGGAGGCGAACCACATTAAGGAGGAGTACGTCGGGCGGTTTATGGGCTTCTGCTCCGTATATATTGATAAATTGGAAGGTTACCGGCGGATGCTGAATAAACAGGCGGCTTCCGGTAAGGTGGAAGAACTGTACAAAACGTTGAAATCTTCCCGTTTCATCGATGAAGAGCTGAAAGAATTCTATCAGAACTTTGATAACTCGTTCTTGAGTATTTTCCCTGATTTCGTGAAGCACTTCAATGAATTGTTGCCGGACGAAGAGCAGATTATTCCTAAACAGGATGAACGGCTGACTACTGAATTGCGTATTTTCGCCCTTATCCGGCTGGGCATTACGGACAGTGCCAAGATTGCGGGCTTCCTGCGCTACTCGATTACTACTATTTATACTTATCGTTCCAAGTTGAAGAACCGTTCCCTCTACCGGGATAATTTTGAGGAAGAGGTGATGAAAATCGGTTCTTTTGCCAGTTAGTAATGATTAAAAAGTAACTTGGGAGATAAATTATCATTCTCTTCCCTTCAAAACCATCTGTTTTCTCCTCCTATTCTCTTTGTTTCTATTTAGTTTTTTAATGCTTTTTGTTTACTTTATCTTGCTGATATATAATGTTTTGACCCTTCTAGCTATTTAGATTTTCTTTAGTTCCGTTTTTCAACCTTCTTCTTTTTACAGACATTTGCAATGTCGCCTCAAACAGTGTGGGCGTACAGAATGATTGTTAATCTAAAAACTAATAGTATGAATGTAAAAAGAACAAAGTTATGTTTGTGCCGGTCTCTCCTTCTCATGACCGGATTGCTTTTTGCAGTGGCATCCTTTGCCCAGGATTTAACCGTGAAAGGAAGAGTAACGGACACCACGGGTGAAACTGTAATTGGGGCTAACGTAACTGTGAAAGGTACAAGTAATGGTATTATTACCGATATTGACGGTAACTATACTTTGTCGGGCGTGAAGTCCTCTTCCGTCCTTGTCTTCTCCTTCATAGGCTACAAGACACAAGAAATTCCCTGCAACGGACGTACTGAAATCAATGTGGTGCTGGCAGAAGATGCCCAGGCACTGGACGAAGTGGTAGTAGTGGGCTATGGTTCGTTGAGCAAGAAAGAACTTTCCAGTTCCATTGTGCAAGTAGACAGGTCCAAGTTTCTGCAAGGTTCCATGAATAACCCTATGGAGATGCTGACAGGTAAAGTAGCCGGCCTGACCGTAAACAACACAGCGGCAGCCAATCCGAATGCAAGTTCTTCCCTCCAGATTCGCGGTGCAACCTCCATTTCCGCTTCCAATGACCCGTTGGTGGTGATTGACGGTGTGGCAGGCGGTGATATCCGCAATCTGGCAGCACAAGACATCGAATCTATGACCGTACTGAAAGATGCCGCCTCGGCTGCCATCTACGGAACACGTGGGGCCAACGGCGTTATTCTGATTACCACCCGTAAGGGAGCCGGAGAGGCTGGTCGTGCCCAGGTAACTTATGATAGTTGGTTCGGTGTGAATCTGGCAAAGAGTGGTCCGGACATATTGAGCGCCGACGAATTCCGTCGTTCACGCCGTGCTACGGACTATGGCTATTCTACTGATTGGTACGACTTGTTGTTACGTGATTTCTCTTTCGATAACAACCAATACCTTTCTATCGACGGCAGCACGAAGAACGGATACTATGGCGCTTCTTTCAACTATAAGAAAGCAACCGGTCTCGACCTGAACAGCAGCCGCGAAGAATTTGGCGGACGCTTTGTCCTGAACCAACGAATGATGGACGGACTGGTAGAACTGAATGGTTCTCTTAACGCCCGCCGCGTCAACGAGGTATGGGGTGACGACGGTATGTTCGATACCGCTCTGAGCATGAACCCCACCATGCCCCTTTACAATACAGACGGAACTTACTTCCAACCCACTTCCCCCACCGGAGCCCGCAACCCGGTGCAGGAATTGAAAGAAATAGATAACAACGGTCAACGTGTCTACCTGATGGGTACGGCTGAGGTAAAACTCAATCTTATCCGCTCGGAGAAGCAAATGCTGAATACTTCATTGAGCTACTCTTTGCATTACAATGACTTGAAACAACATTATTATACCCCCTCTACAGCCGGCGAATCTTATTGGAACGGCTATAACGGTCGTGCAGAGGTGACTTACCAGAAATGGTACACTTCCCGTTTGGAATGGCTGGGTAACTATTCACTGGACCTGGGGGACCACAGTATCAAGGCAGTGGCAGGCTACAACTACGAGCAAACTACCTGGGAGCGTCTGCAAGCCGGAAACAGTGATTTCAACTTCGATGACATCCTCTGGAATGACCTTGGCAGCGGCGCTTATCTGGCAAAAGGTAAAGCAAGTATGGGTACCGGAAAATCTCTTGCCAAGCTGATTGGCGTTTTCGGTCGTATCAACTACAACTGGAAGAATCTGTTGATTGCTTCCGCCTCTATCCGTTACGAAGGTTCTACAAAATTCGGTGCAGACCATAAGTGGGGCGCTTTTCCCTCCCTCTCTCTTGCCTGGGAAATGGCTAACATGGGCTTTCTGAAAGATCATCAAAAAGTGGTTCAGAGCCTGAAACCTCGTATTTCTTATGGTGTAACCGGACGTTCGGACTTCGATTGCTACCAATCACTCGCCACTTACGGCTCGCACAAAAATGCCCAGTTGAACGTAACAGATACCTATCTGATGGATGGTGCCTGGGTGACAGGTTTTGCTCCTTCGGTGAACGCCAACTCCAAACTGGGTTGGGAGAAGAGTATCAGTATGAACATTGGCGTTGACTTTGCTTTGTGGAACAGATTACGCGGTTCTGCCGAGTGGTTCCATCGTGAATCCCGCGACTTGCTCTATAACTATACTGCCCCGCAGCCTCCTTATATTTACTCTACCATCTTGGTGAACGTGGGAACCACCATCAACCGTGGTTTCGAAGTCTCTCTGGAAGGTGATATCTTTAAGGGAACTCCGGTGGAATGGACTTCCGGCATCAATTACTCATACGGAACCACTAAGCTGGATAAACTCTCCAATAATCTGTACAAGGCTTCGTACGTAGAACTTTATCAGAAGCCGGGTGTAGGTACCAGTGAATACTTCTTCCGGGTTGAAGAAGGTAGCAAAATCGGTCAGTTCTATGGTTACGAATATGCCGGAGTGGAGAATGGAGAAATGATGATTTATACCGATACGAACGAAAAAGTACCGGTTTCAAAGGCCGACGTGAAGTATAAGCGCTACCTCGGTAATGGTACTCCGACCTCTTATCTTTCTTGGAGCAATACCGTTCGTTACAAAAACTTCGATCTGAGCCTGATGTTCAACGGTGCTTTTGGTTTCGAGATTTTCAATATGCGCCGCTACGGTATGGGATTGAAAGGTTGTGGTACGGACAATGTGTTGCGTGATGCTTATATGAAAGACGCAGACATCACTACCGGTGGCGGTGTCATCTCCTCTTTCTTCCTTGAAAAGGGCGATTACTTCAAACTGGATAATCTGACTCTGGGATATACCATCACTCCGAAAGAGAACAAGTTCATCAAGGGAATGCGCGTTTATCTGACAGCCAAGAACCTGTTTACGCTGACCGGTTATTCCGGCAACGACCCTTCGGCTGTTGCCACCAACGGGCTGACTCCGGGTATAGATACAAACAGCGCCTATCCTTCGGCTACACAGTTGAGCGTAGGTGTGAATATCCGCTTCAAATAAAGGCTATCGTTTAATCATTAATACAGAAAAGAATTATGAAATATCTGAAATATAAATGTCTGTTGGCAATCATTCTGGGTTGTTCATTAAGCGGTTGCTTCGACCTTACGGAAGAAGTGTTCGACCGGGTAGACTCCGGCGTCTACTATCAGGACGAGAATAGTGTAAAGAGTGCGGTAGCGACTATTTATTCTACGGGAGCTACCAGCTATGCCGAATATTTCTGGTACTTGCAGGAATTTCCTGCCGACCAAGTGACCTGGCGTGTATGGAATGGCGGTCAATGGGGATATGATGAAGGTGAGAAGTTCGTCTTCTCTATTCAGAACTGGACGCCCGATGCCAAGATTATCCGTTCCGCGTGGGAAAAAGCATGGACGACTATCGGGCTTTGCAACACGTTGTTGGCCGACTTGGGAGAACTGGCTCCTGCCGATCTGAAAATGACTGAAGAAAGTATGAAAGCTTATGAAGGTGAAGTGCGTACACTCCGTGCATGGGCCTATTATAATATCTTCGAAATCTGGGGCGGTGCCCTCCCGTTGAACATCGAACCGGCTACCGTGGACGGTGACCTGCCGCCTACTGCCGACCCGGACTTCGACGTCAGTAGCAAGAAGATATACAACTTCATTGCTACCGAACTGGATGCTTGTTACGAGGGAATGGCAGAGAACCAGGTGAACCGTATGAACAAAGCGGTGAACCGTATGATTAAAGCCCGCCTGCTGTTGAATGCGGAAGTCTTTATCAAGGAAAACCATTATAGCGAATGTGCAGAATTATGCCGCAAGATTATCAGCGGTGAATATGGAAAGTATGAGTTGGCGAAGGACTATCGTGACATTTACTCTATCAATAACACCGAATGCCCCGAAGTCATCATGGCCTTTGCCTGCGAAGACGGCAAGCTGAATATGGGCTGGATGCGCATGACTTTCTATCCTTATAACATCTGGGATTATTTCGGGGGTACTTATAGCCAAAGCGGTTGGAACTGTACCTGTCTGGTACCTTCGTATGACAATCAGGGTACGGTGAATGAACTGGGAGGTACTCAGGGCGCTGCTTGTTTCCTCGATGCGCCTTACAGTGATAAACTGGGTGCAGTGTACGAACGTTTCGACGACCGTGACATCCGCAAGAAGAATTACACTTATGATAAGAAGAATGGTTATAGTGGTATTTTCCTGAAAGGTACCGTGAAGGCTAATTATGGTAAGGGCGAAGCTCTGAAAGCAGATGCTGACCGTGACGGACAAGACTTGGCTTACGTAGACCAGGTGGGTACATTTATGAATCTGGGCCGTAATCTGGAAACTGTCATGTCGCCGCGTTGGGGCGAAACGAACTCCGGTCTCCGTCTTGTGAAGTATCCGGTATATCCTACTTCCGCAGGCATCGACTTTCAGAATATCGACGAGGTGGAGTTCCGGCTGAGCGAAGTTTATTATATGCTGGCAGAATGTGAAATGCGTGCCGGACAAGCTGACAAAGCCAAAGATTTGGTGAATGCAGTGCGCCAGCGCTATTTTAGTGCCGGTGATTGGGCGGACGTGAAGGACAGACCGGGACGTGGTTTCACCGCATTTGATATGGACTGGATGCTGAGCCAGTGGGGCGTTGAATTCCTGAATGAAGGTCGCCGTCGCCGCACAGACTTGCGCCGCTTCGACAAATTCACACAAGGGCAGTGGTGGTTTTTCGGGCGTGCTTCGGACGATGGAGGACTTTATCCGGCCAAACGCGACCGTAAATATGAGTGGTATCCATTGCCTGCGTCCGCGCTGCAGGTAAACCAGGGACTGATACAGAATCCGAATTATAAATAACTCTAATACAGAAAATTCATGAAAAAGATAATATATTGGTTATTTATGCTGCCGTTGCTTGCATTGCTCAACGGATGTGACGATAATGACATGATTACGTTTGACGACGAACTGCCTCAGTTCGAAATCAAGGCGAATGCCATATTGCTGGAAGTCATCATGCCGAAAGGCAGTGCCGCCGATGATGAATATTACATTGTGGGCGACTTCAACGGAGGAGCCGAAGCGGCTGTTGGCAATCTGGAATGGCAATTGGAGAAGGCAACCGACAGTGATTCCAAGTGGGGTATCTATCTGATACCTTCCACTTTCAAGAACGGAAAGACGCTGGCCGACGGCTTCTATTTTGTATCGGCTGCGAAGGGGGAAGAGCGTTCTGTGAAGAATGAAGCTGTGGTGCACACACTGGATGTTTCAGTAGGAACCCGTACGAATGTATGGGTGGATCGTTGGAAAGCTTACTTTGATACGGAAGAAGAAGGACATGACGGTTTCGTGGTTTACGTGCAGGATAAATCCGGTTGGGATAATCTCTATTTGTATGGCTGGGCAAATGATGCGCCAGTGACGGATGCATGGCCCGGTTTTAAGGTGAAGGGTACGGAAGTAATCAATGGTGTTACTTATAAGTATTTTGATATGGGCAAATCCCTGGATGGTTTCGAGGGGCTGAACCTGATTTTCAATAACGGTGACGGAGGAGCGCAATTCAACGGTCCTGTAGTGACGCTCAATAAGGACTTTTATTTCCGCATTACTGATAAGGGTTTTGAGGAGATTGATCCGGAGGCAAGCTACTGTATCTATGTGGACGACCAGTCCGGTTGGGGCGACCTGGCGCTTTATATTTCCGGGGCAGGTGATAATAATGAAGACTGGCCGGGACTTCAACCTGCCGGAACAAAGGAAATCAATGGCGTTACTTATCAGTATTTCGAAACAGATATAGAGTTGATGAATCAAAGTATCAATCTGGTATTCAACAATAATATGCAAGGTGATGATCCGGGTATCAAGCAATTCTATGTTAAGTCCATTGCTTTCAGCCGCGACTTCTATTTTAGCATTACGCCTGACGAATGCAAGGAGATAGATCCTGAAACACACGGCACGAGTTACTCTATCTATGTGGAGGACAACACTGGTTGGAGTGGACTGGCACTGTATGGCTATGGCGGAGTAGAATTAGGTGGTGGCTGGCCTGGTATTAAGGAGTACGAGGCGAAAGAAATCAACGGTATGGCATACAAGTGCTTCCATTTGTCTCCGGCTGCTACGAATAAATCTGTCAATTTGATATTTAACAATAACAACAGTGATGATAATAAGCAGTTTGACGGTCCGTACATCGAATCTATCAACCGCGATTTTTATTTCCGCATTGTAGATGGTAGTTGTGAGGAAATCAACGGCTGTACGATTTATGTGCAGGATAATTCCGGCTGGGATGGCTTGGCTATCTACTCTTGGGGTGATGTTGAAGCATGCGGTGGCTGGCCGGGCATGCAACCCACAGGCACAAAAGAAATCGGTGGTATAACTTACAAATACTTTGACTTTTCGGCAAGCTTTGGTAAGAATGTGAACTTGATTTTTAATAATAACAATGGAGGTGTTCAGTTCGACGGGCCGTATGTGTCTTTGATAGGTGATCTGTATCTCTCCATTACCGGTACTTCTTGTGAAGTGCTGCCTAAGCCTCAGTGATTTGTATATCACCGCTAAATTCTTTATAAATTAATTATAGAAAGAGTATTTATAATAACAAAAAGAATAAGTATGAGAATGAAAAATATGCTAAAGATTTTGTGCTCCGGTCTGTTGCTATTGTGCCTTGCAGGATGCAGTAGCTCAGATGATGAGCCTGATATTCCGCCTCCCGGAGGCGACGAAACTACGGACGGTATGGTGATTTATGAAGCCAATCCGGCATTGTTCGGTGAAACGCAGGCGTTGAATGCTTTGACGTCCCAGTTGTCCCGCATCAAGAAGTTGGAGACAAATGTCCTTTGGTTGATGCCCATTTTTCAGCAAGGTGAAAAAAATTCAGTAGGATCACCTTATTGCGTAAAAGATTACCGTGGAATCAACCCTGCTTACGGTACATTGGCAGATCTGAAAGCTCTGGTAAGCAAAGCCCACAGCGAAGGTATGTTGGTTATTCTGGACTGGGTAGCCAATCATACTGCCTGGGACCATGCTTGGACCACGGAACACAAGGACTGGTATACGCAAGATGCCAACGGCAATATCATCTCCCCTCCCGGAATGGGATGGGATGATGTAGCCGATTTGAACTACGACAATGCCCAGATGCGTACTGCCATGCAGGAAGCCATGCTTTATTGGCTGGCGGAGGCTGACATCGACGGATTCCGTTGCGACCATGCCGAAGGGGTCCCCAATGATTTCTGGAAAGAAACCATTACGAAGCTCCGTTCAGCAAAAAGTACCTTGCTGATGCTTGCTGAAGGTTCACAAACAGCACTTTATGACGCAGGCTTTGATATGCTGTATGCCTGGAGCTTTGCCTATAAACTACAGGATGTGTATGCCGGAAGTGCTTCTGTTGCCAATCTGTACGAGACACATCGCAGTGAATTCGCTTCAGTGACGGATACCCGGTTGCGCATGCGCTATTCCACCAACCACGATATGGCTTCTGAGAAATCACCCGTACAGGCCTATCAGACCAAGGAAGGTGCTTTTTCCGCTTTTATAGCTTCCATCTCGATGGGTGGTTGCCCCATGATATACAGTTCGCAGGAGATTGCTTATGATAAAGCCCTTTCTTTCTTTGGCCATCAACCGATGGACTGGAATGCAAATGCTGATTATCAGGCAAATTATGTAAAACTGATGCAACTGTACCGTAATTCTCCGGCCTTGCAGCAGGGAGAAATCAAACTTTATCAGACGGGCAAGGCTGTATGTTCCTATCGTACTTCTGCTTCTGAAAAGATACTGGTGCTGATAAACACCAGTGGCAACCAGGAACAGATGAATCTGCCTATGGAACGGGTAGGGGATAGTGTGAAGAACCTCTGGACCGGTGAAAGCACTGTATTGCCGAGAACATTTACATTGGAACCTTATCAATATTACATCTGGAAAATAGAAGGATAATATGAAGAAATATGTATGTATCATAAGCCTGTTGTGCCTGTTGGTTGCCTGTGCGGGCAACAAGCAGAATGGAACGGCGAAAAAGCCGGCAGCATTGCCTGCTGTGGAAGATGTCGTGATGTACCAGGTCAATCCGCGCGTGTTTGCACCCGAGAAATCGCTCCGGGCGGTGGAAAGTCGTCTGGACTCCATTCAGGCATTGGGAATAAACGTTGTGTGGTTTATGCCACTCAATGAAGTGGGACAGGAGAAGTCTGTGAATTCTCCCTATTGTGTGAAAGATTACAAGTCTGTGAATCCGGAATTCGGTACATTGGATGAATTTAAAGGATTGGTCGGTGCCTGCCATCAAAAAGGGATGAGCGTCATTATCGACTGGGTGGCCAATCACACTTCCTGGGACAATGCCTGGATTGCCAATAAAGCATGGTACACGCAGGATGCGGCCGGGAATATCATCTCCCCTGCCGGAACAGGCTGGAATGATGTAGCCGACCTGGATTTTGATAATCAGGAGATGCGCCTTGCCATGATTGATGCTATGAAGTTCTGGGTGACCGAAATCGGTATTGATGGTTTCCGTTGTGATGCGGCAGATTTCGTTCCCTTCGATTTCTGGAAACAAGCGCTCGACTCCCTGCGTGCCATCCCCGAACATCCGTTGCTGATGCTGGCGGAAGGGAAAAGACGCGACCATTTCGATGCCGGTTTCGATATGAATTACTCTTGGGACTTCCTGGAAACCCTTCGCGATGTATTGGTGAAAGAAGCTCCGGCTACAGCACTGTTCCACACGGACAAAGCCGAATACGACACTATTCCTGTGGGGAAAGTGAAACTGCGCTTTACGACCAATCACGATGAGGCGGCAAAGATGTCTCCTGTCAAAGAGTTCGAAGATGCGCGTGGTTCTATGGCAGCCTTTGTGTTGACTACTTATCTGCATGGCGGAGCACTGATTTATGGCTCTCAGGAGGTGGGTTATCCCGAAGCTATCAATTTCTTTACCTATGTTCCAGTAGACTGGACGGCTAACGGCGATTTGTATCAGGAGTATCAGCGTCTGATGGCTCTTTACAATGAATATCCGGCTATCCGGAAGGGGGAAATGAAGCCCTTCCCGAATGCAGATGTGCTGTTGTTTGAGAAACAGGATGGCAAGGGCCGTGTGCTGGTTGCTGTGAATGTGCGCAATCGTGAAGTTAGTGTGGCGCTGCCGCAAGAGTGGAGCGGGCACGTAAGTAAGGATTTATACAGTGGAAGCGAGCAGAAGCTGGAAACAGAACTGAATCTGCCGGCTTATCAGTATCGAATCTTTAAATTCTAATGATTAATGGCACAGATGAATGATAATTTGTCAGGCCCCAAAAACAGATCAGTCATGAAATATTTATTATTTACTACTTTTTTCTTATGTATCGTCTTGTCAGCCTCTGCCCAAAAGTTGACTTCCCCTGACGGAAACCTGTCCTTGGAGTTTATGGAACAGGCAGATGGCATCCCGGCATATCGCTTGGATTATAAAGGTAATCCCGTACTGAAATCCGGTCGTTTAGGCCTTCTCACAGAAGAAGCCGACCTTACCCGAGGCCTTAAGCAAACCAATGTAGAGCGTGATGCCGTTGATAACTATTGGACTCCCGTCTGGGGTGAATATAACCGTGTGCGGAATCATTATAATGAAATGACCGTCAGCCTGGAACAACCGGAGACAGGACGTACAATGAGCATCCGTTTCCGCCTATTCAATGACGGATTGGGCTTTCGCTACGAACTGCCTTTGCAACGCCACATGAACTACCTCACCGTAAAGGACGAAGTAACGGAGTTCAACTTGACAGGAAATCATAAAGCTTTCTGTATTCCAGGAGATTATGATACCAACGAGTTTGCCTACACCACAGCCCCCTTATCAGAAATTGCTGCGGATATGGAGAGAAGAATCGCCAAGAAATCTTACGAGTCGAAAGCGGAAGGCGGCTTGACTGTACAAACTCCGTTAATGCTGAAAAGCGAAGACGGTATCTATCTGAATATTCATGAAGCCGCCTTAGTGGACTATGCCGGTATGCTGCTGAATGTGGACGACAAGCAGTATAAGTTAAGTGCTCATCTGACTCCCGATAAACTCGGCAAGAAAGGTTATCTTCAACTGCCTGTGCTGTCGCCCTGGCGTACAGTCATCGTCAGTGATGATGCCCGTGATATTCTTGCATCCCAGTTGATTTATAACCTGAACGAGCCTTGCCGCTACGAAGATACCTCCTGGATTCGTCCGATGAAGTTCGTTGGCGTATGGTGGGAGATGTTCACAGGTGAAGGAAAAACCTGGGCTTACAGTGACTTCTACCAGGCCAAACCCGGCATCACCAATTATGAGAAACTAAAACCGAATGGTCATCATCCCGCCAATACCGCCCACGTGAAGGAATACATCGACTTCGCCTCCGCCCATGGCATCGACGGCGTACTGGTGGAAGGCTGGAATGAAGGCTGGGAAGACTGGGCGTCTTACCGGAAAGACCGCCAATTCCTTTTTACCAAACCCTATCCTGACTTTGATGTCAAGGAATTGCAACGTTATGCCAAAGAGAAAGGTGTGCAAATGGTTATGCACCATGAAACTGCTGCCAATGCTGCTGATTATGAACGCCAGTTGGATGAAGCTTTCCAGTTTATGGTAGATAACGGCTATCATGCTGTGAAAACAGGTTATGTGGGTTATATCATTCCCCGCAATGAATACCACTCTTCTCAATGGATGAATAACCATTATATTCATGTAGCCCGCCGTGCTGCCGATTATAAAGTTATGATTAACAGTCATGAAGCAGTGCGTCCCACCGGGCTGGGGCGTACATATCCCAACTGGTTGGCTCAGGAGTCGGCAAGGGGCGGAGAGTTTGAAACAATGGGTGGAAATGATCCCGACCATACTTGTATCCTTCCCTTCACCCGCCTGAAAGGTGGCCCGATGGATTATACTCCCGGCATCTTTGAGACAAGATTATCCTACTATAATGGTGAGAAACCCAATGAACGGGTACATACCACTTTGGTAAAGCAGATGGCCCTTTACGTTACTATGCCTTCTCCCATCCAGATGGTAGCCGACCTGCCTTCCAACTATGCCCGCTTCCCGGACGCTTTCCGCTTCATCGAAGATGTGGCTGTAGACTGGGATAACAGTTGGTATCTGGAAGCTGAACCGGGAGATTACATCACCGTAGCCCGCAAGGCAAAAAATAAAAATGAATGGTTCATTGGTGGCATCACTGATGAGAATAGCCGTACAGCAATCATTCCGTTCTCCTGGCTTCCCGAAGGAAAACAATATATCGCCACCATTTACGAAGATGGCAAGAATGCCGACTGGGATACGAATCCCCAGAGCTATCAGATTCGTAAAGTAGTAGTGACCCCCAAAAGTATCTTGAAACAGAAATTGGCCGCAAGTGGTGGTGTTGCCATCAGCATAAAAGAAGCTGATAAAGCGGAAATGAAAGGCTTGAAAATCGTCCGCTAAGGCATAAAGGCATTGAATGGAGATATACTCTGCATTTAATATTAAAGTTAACAATGCGAATAGGGAGGCCGTGAGGTTTCCCTATTTTTCTTCTTTAGGCTGTTGCCATAAGTATAAAAACAACGAAGGGCTTCCTCCCGGAAACCCTTTCGCTTCATAGTGTGTTAAACTATCCTTCCTATAATAATCTAAGAGAGAATTTTAAAGTTTATACAGGCTCTTCTTGGGATAATCCAGTTCCGGATTACCTTTATAACCTACTTTGCCGCTACCACTGGTGCGTACTTTCAGAAACTCGGTGGCGAAGCATTTGATGCTGCCCGAACCTGCTACACTGGCATTTACGCGTTGGGCTTCATAACCTTCCGTAAAGAGATCGCCCGAACCTGCTACGCTGTAAGAAGCGGTTTGAGTAGTTCCGGTGATGGTTGCTGAGCCTGAGCCTGCAACACTTGCTTCCGTACTTGTAGCAGTCACGTTTTTCAATACCATATCGCCTGAACCTGCAACGGATACTTTCAGGTTGTTGCAACTGATATTGTCAGTGTTGATATCTCCCGATCCGGCTACGGATACCTTCATGTCGTTACATTTGATGCCGCTACCTTTGATGTCTCCCGAACCTGCAACGTTGATTGTCAGGTTATCATCTGTTTGAAGACCGTTCTTCAGGAAGATGTCTCCCGAACCTGCAACGGAAATACCGTTCAGAGTTTCGGCGGAAACGCGTACTTCAAGTTTCTTATAAGATACATTTACGTCCTTCTTGAAACCTATATATAATGTGTTATCCTTCACTTTGATGTCCAGTAAGTCCACAATGTTATCCGAAGTGTAGACTTCTACATCGGGACGTCCCGATTTCTGGGTGAATATAACGTCAGAACTTCCGGCAACACTGATTTTTTTGAAGTTGTCTACCTTGATGTCTTTTGTTACATAGTTATTGCTGGCTACCACTTTCTTGCTGCCCCAATTGCCGGAACTGTAGTTCTTGCTTTGTGAACACGCTGTTGTACTGACGATTAAACAGATACATGTGATGAGAGTTGCTAACTTTTTCATGACTTCTTTCATTTTATGATTATTCATTAATATTATTCCTGTTTATCTATTAGACGTGTGTTACTTAAAAAAGGTTGCACGCTGCTGCCGCTTTTTTTTAGAAACTTTTTCAGTAACATCCGGTCGTGTATTGTAAGTCAACATCCGTGCCAAATTCGTAAGATGCTGATAACTAAGCGTTGTTGTTTTTCGACATGTGTTCATTATCGGACACTTGTCCGTTTTTGGTTGTCCAATCATTTGTGTATTCGGGTGATATTTTGTTCATTTGTCCGTTTATTCATCAGGAGGTTTTATTGCTTTGGAAAAGATATTGGAAGATAAGGAACTTGGGCGCTTGTTGATTCGGGCAAATACCCGTGCGCGTCGTCTGACTTTCCGCACGCGGGAAGATGCCATTTACGTGACTGTCCCCCCCGGAACAACGCTTACCGAGGTAAGGAATGCCATAGAGCAGTTGCGTCCACGTTTGAGGGCAGCCCGGCAGAAACATATCCGGCCTTTGATAGATTTGAACTATCGGATTGACACGGAGTTCTTCAAACTGAGTCTTGTTAGTGGAGAGCGCGAACGCTTCTTGTCGCGTTCCGAGTTGGGGGAGATGCAGATAGTCTGTCCGCCGGATGCAGACTTTGCCGATGAAGGACTACAGAAGTGGCTGCGTAAAGTCATTGAAGAAGCCTTGCGGCGTAATGCAAAAATCATTCTTCCACCACGTCTCTATATGCTTTCGCAGAAACATAATCTGCCTTACCAGAGTGTAAAAATCAATTCCAGTAACGGCCGTTGGGGCAGTTGCTCGGCACGCCGCAGCATAAACCTGTCTTATTATCTGATATTGCTCCCGAAACATCTGATAGACTATGTGCTGTTGCACGAACTGACCCATACCCGCGAAATGAATCATGGAGAACGCTTCTGGGCGCTCCTTGATGAACTAACCGAAGGAAAAGCACAAATCTTACGGAACGAACTGAGGCAGTATCGCACGGAATTCTGATGTCAGGCAATGGGTTTGCATTGCACCTTCTCCTTACCTACTCCTTACTTACTCCCTACCTACTCCTTACCTTCTCCTTTCTATAAACAAGGGAGAAGGTGGGGAGTAGATGAGAATTATTTGAAAGTATGGTACGGGGCAGAAGAAAGTTAGTCGCTGTTTTATATAATTATACCCGTTGACGGAATTAGTTCGTAACGAATCAATTCTGTCAACGGGTATGATTATCTTTTTTTAGTATGATGAGTTATATAACTCTGGAATTATTTTTGTGACAACTGTTTCACTTCTCCGTTTTCTTTCTCAAATCGGTAATTGCCGCCTTTTTCGCTTAATTCGAACAGGGATAGTTGTTCCGTTTCATTGTCTACAATGAATAGTGCGCTCTGTTCTGCAAAACGTTTCACATCGATACTGAAAGGTTCTTCGGCTATTTTCTTGTTTACCAGCACACTGTCGTTAATCAGTAGTGACAAGGAGTCTCCTGTAAAGCCTTTCGTCAGGGTGATGGTGTATGTCTCGATAAAGTTGCGGTCTTCATCCTTTTGCTTTTGCAGGCGCAAACTCATATAGATGAAAATAACGACTATGAAGATAACTGCAAAAGCCAGGATGCCATTGCCTATCATGAACTGTTTGTTGGTATTCAGATGATGTGCCATAAAGGTTGAAGTTTTAAGAATGGTACAAATGTAACGAATAAATGCTATATCGGGCAATACTTTCTGTGACTTAATGCCCGAGAAACGGAAAAAAACTTTATCCGATGAAATATGTCCTTACTTTGATGTCATCTCTCTAATGAAGTTTGTTTCTCCAGGTTGCACTCTTTGGTTTTGGGAAAAAGAACGTTTTTGAAGAGTTCTGTTAGTGGTAAAGTTAGTTTTATGAAAGTGTGGAGTCGTAATCAGAATAGATGGATTAAAGACTAATTATGGTAGGCAACTTCCCGTTTCGCAGGAGCTTAAAGGTACGGTAGATATTATTCTCGCTGATAGGAATTTGTTGGAACGTTTGTTAGCACCGTTAAAAAGGGTAATGGAGTATAATGAGGCTTATAATAAATCGTATGATTAAGTGATAAAACTATCAGTAAGTAGTTGTTCAATTACTTATAAGTAGTTTGTCAACTACTGCGTAGTAGTTTGTCAACAACCTGTAGGTAATTAAGACTGCTCAGATATGTGACGATTAAAATTGAACATACCAATAGATTTTTCAACAACTAAGAAGCGGCCCTTTGGGATTATTTGTCTAATATTGCAACAGAAAAACTTTAGATGAAAAATACCATGAAGAGAAAAGCTACCTTTCTGTTGCTATTATTCTGCATGATTACCTTGCATGCACAGGACTTGTATAAAACAGAAAAAGACCTGCCCTACATTTCCGGCTCCGAGATGGATGCTTACCGGAAAGAACGCTGTAAACTGGATGTTTACTATCCGGCTGACAAGAAAGATTTTCCAACTATTGTCTGGTTTCATGGCGGTGGACTGGAAGGAGGTAATAAGCATATTCCCCAGGAACTCACGAACAGAGGAGTTGCTGTTGTGGCGGTGAACTATCGCCTGAGCCCTAAAGCCAAGAATCCTACTTATATTGAAGATGCCGCTGCTGCTGTGGCATGGGTGTTTAACCATATAGAAGAATATGGCGGTAGTAAAGGCAAGATATTTGTTTCCGGTCATTCTGCCGGAGGTTATCTTTCACTGATGCTGGCTATGGACAAGAAATACATGGAAGTTTACGGTGCAGATGCTGATAAAGTGGCAGCTTACCTCCCGGTGAGCGGACAAACAGTTACTCATTTTACCATTCGTAAGGAGCGCGGATTGCCGAATGGCATTCCTGTTATAGACAAGTATGCTCCGGTGAATCGTGTGCGTAAGGATACGTCTCCTATTATACTGATTACCGGTGACCGCAATCTGGAAATGGCGGACCGTTGGGAAGAGAATGCCCTGCTCGCTTCCGTATTGAAGAATATCGGAAATAAGCAAGTCGTTTTATATGAATTGCAAGGCTTCAATCATGGCACAGTGCTCGAACCTGCCTGTTTCCTGATAATAAATTATATCCGTGAACATTGCCCGGATAAAACGGTGAAGAAATAACATGGCTAATACCTTATAATATATACTATCATGAAAAGATTTACAATTTTAGCTGCCGCTTTGCTGATGTGTGTAGCGACCTTCGCCCAAGAGGCCCTTTGGGGAATCGGGCCACTCGCATCCCCCGAAATATATGACAATAACACTGTTTTATTTCGCTTGAGAGCACCGAAAGCGGTGAAAGTACAAATCACAGGTGATTTCCTGCCGAAACAAAAGGTAAAGACGCCTAACGGGGAATATGAGATTCCGGGAATTGTGGATTTGACTGAAGGCAAGGATGGCGTATGGGAATACACCACACCTGAACCGTTGAAACCCGAACTCTACAGTTACTCTTTTATTGTAGACGGCCTGCGGATGAATGACCCTGCCAATATTTATCTGATACGTGACGTAGCCACCCTTACCAATGTATTTATCATCGGTGGTGACCGTGCCGATTTGTATAAAGTAAACCAAGTGCCTCATGGCACGGTATCCCGCATTTGGTACAATAGCCCGACCCTCGGTATGGAGCGCCGCATGACGGTCTATACTCCCGCTGGTTATGAAACCGGCGGTAAACGCTATCCCGTGTTCTATCTTCTGCACGGCATGGGCGGTGACGAGGAGGCTTGGATTTCTCTTGGCCGCACCGCGCAGATACTGGACAACCTGATAGCGCAAGGCAAAGCGAAGCCCATGATTGTGGTGATGACGAATGGCAATGCTTCGCAGGAAGCTGCTCCGGGTGAATCTTCCCTCGGTATGATGCCTCCTTCCATGCAACTACCTAAAACAATGGAAGGTTCTTTTGAGCAAGCATTCCCGGATGTTGTGAAGTTTATCGATAAAAACTACCGTACCATTAAGAATAAATCCGGTCGTGCCATTGCCGGACTGTCTATGGGCGGCTTTCATGCGCTGCACATTTCCAAGCAATATCCCGATATGTTCAATTATATAGGCTTGTTCTCTGCTGCCATTTTGCCGAACAAGAATGTTGTTTCCCCGATATATGAAGACTTGGAAGGTAAGTTGAGAACACAATTTGCCAAGAAGCCGTCTCTTTACTGGATAGCTATCGGAAAGACAGACTTCCTTTATAAAGCGAATGAGGATTTCCGCAAGCTGCTGGATGAGAACGGATATAAATATACCTATTATGAAACAAATGAAGGACATATCTGGAAGAATTGGCGTATCTATCTGAGCGAATTCGCTCCATTACTTTTCAAATAAGAGTACCTTAATCAAATAATACCCCCAAAAATAACACCGCAGATAACAATACAATGCTTTTATCTGCATAAAATCAATATCAAAACCATGAATAAAAAATTAATCTTATCTTTTGCCCTGTCCGGGCTTGTGTTAACCACCACGGCGCAGACTTCTGTAGCGCCTGCCATCCCCAGAGACGAGAAGATAGAACAGAAAGTGGAAGCCTTGCTCAAGAAGATGACCCTTGAAGAGAAAATCGGTCAGATGACGGAGCTTACCATTGACGTTATTACGAAGCGTGATAATCCCTCTAAAGAATTTCAAATAGATGAGGCCCTGCTGGACACCGTCATCGGCAAGTATAAGGTCGGTTCTATCTTGAACGTTCCCCAAGGCGTTGCCCAGTCTAAAGAGAAATGGGAAGAGATTATCAAAAAGATACAAGATAAATCCATGAAGGTGATGGGGATTCCCTGCATCTATGGCGTAGACCAGATACATGGAACCACCTACACACTGGGCGGAACTTTCTTCCCGCAAGGCATCAACATGGCAGCCACCTTCAACCGCGAACTGGTGCGTGAAGGTTCCCGCATTTCCGCCTATGAAACCAAGGCTGGAAGTATCCCCTGGACCTATGCTCCGGTGCTCGACCTGGCCCGTGATGCCCGCTGGCCCCGCCATTGGGAAAACTATGGCGAAGATTGCTTTGTAAATGCTGAAATGGGGCGCGAGTCCGTTCTCGGCTTTCAGGGTGGAGACCCCAATAATATAGGAAAGCAGCATGTAGCCGCCTGTATCAAGCATTACATGGGCTATGGCGTTCCGGTTTCGGGCAAAGACCGCACACCTTCCTCTATCACCGTGCAGGACATGCGTGAAAAGCATTTTGCCCCGTTCCTCGAAGGTATCAAGGCGGGGGCTCTATCTGTCATGGTGAACTCTGCCATGAACAACGGACTGCCTTTCCACGCCAACTATGAACTGCTGACGCAATGGTTGAAAGAGGACCTGAATTGGGATGGTCTGATTGTGACCGACTGGGCGGACATCAATAACCTCTATACCCGTGATAAGATTGCTTCCAGCAAAAAGGAAGCCATCAAAATTGCCATCAATGCAGGTATTGACATGTCCATGGTTCCCTACGAGTGGAGTTTCTGCACCTACCTGAAAGAGTTGGTGGATGAAGGTGAAGTGCCAATGAGTCGTATCGACGATGCCGTACGCCGCGTATTGCGCATGAAGTATCGTTTGGGTTTATTTGATACACCTGCTTATAATCATAAAGATTTCCCCCTGTTTGGTGGCAAGGAACATACTGCTGCCGCTTTGCGGGCTGCCGAAGAGTCTTTGGTATTGCTGAAAAACACAGATGGCATCCTGCCGTTGGTTCCCGGCAAGAAGTTGCTGATTACCGGTCCTAATGCCAACTCCATGCGCACGCTCAACGGTGGCTGGTCTTACTCCTGGCAAGGTGATAAAGCCGACGAATGCGCTGCTGATTATAATACTATTCTCAAATCGTTCACCAACAAGTTCGGCGCTTCCAATATCATCTACGAGCCGGGTGTGAGCTACAAGCAAGATGGTGCCTGGTGGGAAGAAAACGCTCCTGAAATAGATAAAGCCGTAGCTGCCGCCGCTAATGCGGATTACATCATCGCCTGTATCGGTGAGAATTCCTACTGCGAAACTCCGGGCAACCTGACAAACCTCTTTCTCTCCAAGAATCAGCTTGACTTGGTGAAGGCATTGGCCACTACCGGAAAACCGATTGTACTTGTCCTGAACGAAGGCCGTCCGCGCATCATCAACGAGATAGAGCCATTGGCAAAAGCTGTTGTTAACGCCATGCTTCCGGGCAACTACGGTGCTGATGCCCTCGCAAACCTTCTGTCCGGCGACGCTAACTTCAGCGGAAAAATGCCGTATACCTACCCGAGAGACATCAACTCGCTGTTCACCTACGACTATAAACCTTGCGAAGACCTCGAAAAGATGCAAGGCGCTTATGATTATGATGCAGTGATGTCCGTGCAGTGGGCATTCGGTTATGGACTGAGCTACACCACTTATGCATACAGCAACCTCAAAGTAGACAAGCCGGAATTCGCTGCCAACGATGTGCTGACCTTTACCGTTGACGTGAAGAATACGGGCAACCGCATCGGCAAAGAGAGTGTCCTGCTGTTCAGCAGCGACCTGATAGCTTCCCTTACCCCCGACGTTCGTCGTCTGCGTGCTTTCGAGAAAGTGGAACTGAGACCGGGTGAAACCAAGACCGTTACTCTGAAAGTGAAAGCCTCCGACCTTGCTTTTGTCGGTTATGACGGTAAGTGGATACTGGAGAAAGGTGATTTCCGCATCCAGACGGGTAACCAGACTTTGAATGTTACTTGCACGGATACGAAGAAATGGAATACTCCGAATAAGTAATTAAGAAAGCGTTAGCGTGAAAAACACCCGGATATTTTACTTCAAAACATCCGGGTGTTTTTGTGTGCTCAGTTCGGGACTGTTTGATGCCCGGTGTCTTTATTTGCCTCATAACCGCCGGAAAAGGAAATAATTACGTCAATGAATCGTTAAATGATTCTTTTTTTCTCTAATATTTTGTAGTCGAACAGATTATTTATATCTTTGCAACCGCAATGGATGAAAGGTGGAGGGGCAATTAAGCTCCTTTTTTTGTTCTTATATAGTTAATCAATGATAGAAAAGAAAACTGTTTGTCAAATTGTTGACGAGTGGCTGGACGGAAAAGAGTACTTTCTGGTGGAAGTATCTATCAGCCCGGATGACAAGATTCTGGTGGAAATTGACCACAAAGAAGGTGTTTGGATTGAAGATTGCGTGGAATTGAGCCGATTTATCGAATCCAAGTTGAATCGTGAAGAGGATGATTATGAGTTGGAAGTAGGCTCTGCCGGTATCGGACAGCCATTTAAAGTGTTGCAACAGTACTGCAACCACATCGGGAAAGAAGTGGAAGTGCTGAAAAAAGACGGACGCAAATTGTGCGGCGTACTCAAAGCGGCCGACGAACAGCATTTCACCGTAACCATTGAGAAGAAAGTGAAACCCGAAGGAGCTAAGCGCCCCACGCTGGTGCAAGAGGACGAAACCTTTGCGTATGATGAAATAAAATATACTAAATACTTAATCAGTTTTAAATAAGACTATGGCCAAAAAAGTAGAAACTATCAGCTTGATAGATACATTTTCGGAATTTAAGGAACTGAAAAATATCGATAGAACCACAATGGTGAGCGTACTCGAAGAGTCGTTCCGTAGTGTGATTGCGAAGATGTTCGGTACCGATGAGAACTACGACGTAATCGTGAATCCGGATAAGGGTGACTTCGAAATATGGCGTAACCGTGAGGTGGTGGCGGATGAAAACCTGGAAAATCCGAATTTGCAGATTGGATTGTCGGAAGCACAGAAGATAGATGCTTCATATGAAGTGGGCGAGGAAGTGACGGATGAGGTAATTTTCGCGAACTTTGGACGCCGCGCTATCTTGAACCTGCGTCAGACTTTGGCTTCGAAGATTTTGGAACTGGAAAAGGACAGTATCTATAATAAATATATTGATAAGGTAGGCAACATCATCAATGCGGAAGTATACCAGATATGGAAGAAGGAAATGTTGCTGCTGGATGATGAAGGTAACGAGTTGCTGTTGCCCAAGACGGAACAAATCCCGAGCGACTTCTATCGTAAAGGTGAAACGGCACGTGCCGTAGTGGCCCGTGTGGACAACAAAAACAACAACCCGAAGATCATTCTTTCACGTACATCGCCTGTATTCTTGCAGCGCTTGTTCGAGATGGAAGTGCCCGAAATCATGGACGGACTGATTACCATTAAGAAGATTGCCCGCATCCCCGGTGAGCGCGCCAAGATTGCCGTTGAGTCGTACGATGACCGTATCGACCCGGTAGGTGCCTGCGTAGGTGTGAAGGGTAGCCGTATTCATGGTATCGTTCGTGAGTTGCGCAACGAGAATATTGACGTAATCAACTATACGGGCAATATACAGTTGTTTATTCAGCGTGCCCTCAGCCCCGCAAAAATATCTTCTATCCGACTGAATGAAGAAGAGCGTAAGGCAGAAGTATTCCTGAAACCGGAAGAAGTATCGCTGGCTATTGGTAAAGGCGGTTTGAATATCAAACTTGCCAGTATGTTGACCGAGTACACCATTGACGTGTTCCGTGAGTTGGATCAAGCTGTTGAAGATGAAGACATCTACTTGGATGAGTTCAGAGACGAAATTGACGGTTGGGTGATTGACGCCATCAAAGCGATTGGCATTGATACTGCAAAAGCCGTACTGAACGCTCCGCGTGAGTTGCTGATTGAGAAAACCGACTTGGAAGAAGAAACGGTGGATGAGGTATTGAACATTTTGAAATCGGAGTTTGAAGAAGGCGAACCTGAATTTGAACCGGAACCTGAATTTGAATCAGAGCCCGAGTCAGAATCTGAACCTGAGGCCGAATTAGAGCCTGAGGCTGAATAAACGTCTGCTGGCGTTTGTTTCTGTTTGCACTAACTTCTTTCTCCACATTATTCATTAATTTTTTAGTATGACGATTAGGTTAAATAAAGTAACAAGAGATTTGAATGTAGGAATTTCAACGGTAGTTGAGTTCTTGCAGAAGAAAGGCTTTGCCGTTGAGGCAAATCCCAACACAAAAATTACCGAGGAGCAATACGCTTTGCTCGTGAAAGAGTTCAGTACAGATAAGAACCTTAGACTTGAATCAGAACGTTTCATTCAGGAACGACAGAACAAAGACCGCAACAAAGCGTCGGTATCTATCGATGGTTATGAGGCTGAGACTACGGAGAAACCAAAAGTTGAGGAAATCAAGACGGTAGTTCCCGAAGATGCACGCCCGAAGTTTAAACCTGTCGGAAAAATAGACTTGGATAAGCTGAATAACCGGAAACCGGTAGTGGAGAAAGTGGAAGAGAAGAAAGTAGAAGAAACCGCACCTGTGGTGAAGGAAGAACCTAAACCGCAGCCGAAGCCTGAACCTAAGCCCGAACTCAAGCCGGAGCTTAAACCCGAGCCTAAGGAGGAACCGAAACTTGAACCCAAACCAGCACCTGCTCCCAAACCAGCGCCTGTGGTGAAAGAAGAACCGAAAGTGGCTATGGAAGAAAAACCAGCGCCTGCTCCGGTAGTAATCCAGAAAGAAGAAGTGAAAAAAGAAACACCAGCTCCCGTGGCACAAGCCAAGGAAGAACCGAAGCCCGAAGTGGGCGAAGAAGCACCGGCAAAGACTGGTGGAGATGAAATCTTCACAATCCATAAGCCGGAATTTGTTTCCAAGATAAATATCATCGGCCAGATTGACTTGGCCACGCTGAATCAGTCCACACGCCCCAAGAAGAAGACCAAAGAGGAAAAACGTAAGGAGCGCGAAGAGAAGGAGAAAATCCGTCAGGACCAGAAGAAGCAGATGAAGGAGGCGATTATCAAAGAAATTCGCCGCGAAGATAGCAAAATGAAAGATGGCAAGGAAAAAGACACCGATGCCAATGCTAACAAGAAGAAACGTCTCCGTATTAATAATAATAAGGAGAAAGTAGATATCAACAACGCATCCAACTTCCAGCGTGGAGGTGACAACCGTCCCGGTGGTGGTAAACCCCAGGGTGGCGGTCAAGGCGGTGGTGCTAACAACCATCCGGGAGGAAACCGTAACAACCGTAACAATAATAATAGCAAGGACCGTTTCAAAAAACCGGTCATCAAAGCGGAAGTAAAGGAGGAAGACGTAGCTAAGCAGGTAAAAGAAACCTTGGCACGCCTCACTTCCAAAGGCAAGAATAAGACAGCGAAGTATCGTAAAGATAAACGTGATATGGCGTCCAGCCGTCAGCAGGAACAGGAAGACCGCGAAATGGCGGACAGCAGAGTGCTGAAGATTACGGAATTCGTGACTGCTAACGAATTGGCAAGCATGATGGACGTTTCCGTTACGCAGGTCATTGCTACTTGTATGAGTATCGGTATCATGGTTTCCATCAACCAACGTCTGGATGCCGAAACCATCAATCTGGTGGCAGAAGAATTCGGATATAAGACTGAGTACGTCAGCGCAGAAGTATCACAAGCCATTGTGGAAGAAGAAGATGCTGACGACGACCTGGAACCGCGTGCGCCGATTGTTACCGTCATGGGTCACGTAGACCACGGTAAGACATCGTTGCTCGACTATATCCGTAAAGCGAACGTTATTGCCGGTGAAGCCGGTGGTATCACGCAGCACATCGGTGCCTACAATGTGAAGTTGGAAGACGGACGTGAAATCACGTTCCTCGATACTCCGGGTCATGAGGCATTTACCGCTATGCGTGCCCGTGGTGCGAAGGTAACGGACGTAGTTATCATCATTGTCGCTGCCGATGACAACGTGATGCCACAGACGAAGGAAGCCATCAACCATGCTATGGCTGCAGGTGTACCTATCGTATTCGCTATTAACAAGATTGATAAGCCGACTTCCAATCCTGATAAGATTAAGGAAGAATTGGCAAGTATGAACTACCTCGTTGAAGAATGGGGTGGCAAGTACCAGTCACAAGATATCTCAGCCAAGAAAGGTATGGGCGTGAAGGAGTTGTTGGAGAAGGTATTGCTGGAAGCTGAAATGCTCGACTTGAAAGCAAATCCGAACCGCAAAGCTACAGGTTCCATCATTGAGTCTTCACTGGACAAGGGACGTGGTTATGTAGCCACTATGTTGGTATCCAACGGTACGCTGCACGTAGGTGACATCGTATTGGCAGGTACAGCTTATGGTAAGGTGAAAGCTATGTTCAACGAACGCAACCAACGCCTGAAAGAGGCCGGACCGTCTGAACCTGTATTAATCCTTGGACTGAATGGTGCACCTGCTGCAGGTGACACGTTCCATGTGATCGATACGGAACAGGAAGCGCGTGAAATCGCTAACAAGCGTGAGCAGCTGCAACGTGAACAGGGCTTGCGTACTCAGAAGATGCTTACTTTGGATGAAGTTGGCCGTCGTCTGGCATTGGGTGACTTCCATGAACTGAATGTTATCGTTAAGGGTGACGTGGATGGTTCTGTTGAAGCATTGAGCGACTCACTGATTAAGCTGTCTACGGCACAGGTACAGGTGAATGTAATCCACAAAGGCGTTGGAGCTATTTCCGAGTCAGATGTTTCACTGGCTGCTGCTTCGGATGCCATTATCATTGGCTTCCAGGTACGTCCGTCGAACGCAGCTGCAAAACTGGCGGAGAACGACGGTGTGGATATTCGCAAGTACTCGGTAATCTACGACGCCATCGAAGAGGTGAAGGCTGCTATGGAAGGTATGTTGGCACCAGAGGTGAAGGAGCAGGTGACTGCAACGATCGAAGTGCGCGAGGTGTTCAATATCACCAAGGTGGGTCTCGTGGCCGGTGCAGTGGTGAAGACCGGAAAGGTGAAACGCAGCGACAAGGCTCGTCTCATACGCGACGGTATCGTAATCTTTACAGGTGCTATCAATGCTTTGAAGCGCTTCAAGGACGACGTGAAGGAAGTAGGTACCAACTTTGAGTGCGGTATCAGTCTGACAAACTGCAACGATATCAAGATAGGTGATATTATCGAATCTTACGAAGAAATTGAAGTAAAACAGACTCTGTAAGCGAAATAATCTTTTAGACACGGATTACACGGATTTCACGGATTGGTTTAAAAGAAGAACCGTGTTTATCCGTGTAATCCGTGTCTTTTTTTAGATATAGCTATGACAATATTAGACATCATCATATTAGTGGTGATCGGTGCCGGAGCGGTCATCGGTTTTATAAAAGGCTTCATCAGGCAGCTGGCATCCATCCTTGGATTGATTGTCGGATTGCTGGCTGCGAAGGCATTGTATGTGTCGGTAGCGGAGAAGGTCTTTTCTAAAATGACGGATTCCATGACGTTTGCGCAGATACTGGCTTTTGTCGTAATCTGGGTGGTGGTTCCGTTGTTGTTCCTGTTGGTGGCGGCTCTATTGACAAAAGCTATGGAGGCCGTTTCACTGGGTTGGCTCAACCGCTGGCTCGGAGCGGGACTGGGAGCGTTGAAGTTCCTGTTGCTAACAAGTTTGTTTATCTGTGTTGTCGAGTTTATAGACTCGGATAATACGCTGGTAGACCAAACAATGAAGGAGGAATCAGTGTTATATTATCCTATGGAGTCCTTCGCCGGGATGTTTTTCCCTGCCGCAAAAGAAGTTACAGAACAATATATACTAAATTAAAATAATGCAACCCGAAGATCATAATAAAAAGAACTTAAAGAAGGATGAAGAAGAGAAGGTGGAAAAGAAGCCTTCAAACGAATTTGTCCGTAAGATTGCAGAGGAGAAGTACAAGTACGGCTTCACTACCGACGTGCACACGGAAGTCATTGAGTGTGGGCTGAATGAAGACGTTGTGAGGCTGATTTCTGCGAAGAAGAACGAGCCGGAATGGCTGTTGGAACTTCGCTTGAAAGCGTATCGCCATTGGCTGACGTTGGAAATGCCTACATGGGCACATCTCCGTATTCCTGAGATAGATTATCAGGCTATTTCATATTATGCCGACCCGTTGGCAAAGAAAAAGGATGCTCCGAAGAGCATGGACGAAGTAGACCCTGAACTGATAAAGACCTTCAATAAACTGGGTATCCCATTGGAAGAACAGATGGCGTTGAGTGGCATGGCGGTAGATGCCGTGATGGACTCCGTTTCTGTGAAGACGACATTCAAGGAGACACTGATGGAGAAGGGAATCATCTTTTGTTCCATCAGTGAGGCGATACGTGAGCATCCCGATTTGGTGCAGAAGTACCTGGGCTCCGTAGTGGGATATCGTGATAACTTCTTCGCTGCGTTGAACTCGGCGGTATTCTCCGACGGTTCGTTCGTATATATTCCGAAGGGGGTACGTTGTCCGATGGAGTTGTCCACCTATTTTCGTATCAATGCACGTAACACGGGACAGTTTGAGCGGACACTGATTGTGGCGGATGCCGATTCGTATGTTTCCTATCTGGAAGGTTGTACGGCACCGATGCGTGACGAGAACCAGTTGCATGCCGCTATCGTGGAGATTGTGGTGCATGACCGTGCTGAAGTGAAATATAGTACCGTACAAAATTGGTATCCGGGCGATGCCGAGGGCAAGGGCGGTGTATATAACTTCGTGACGAAGCGTGGCAATTGCAAAGGTGTGAACAGTAAGCTATCCTGGACGCAGGTAGAGACGGGTTCGGCTATCACGTGGAAGTATCCGTCTTGTATTCTGACGGGAGATAATTCTTCGGCTGAATTCTATAGTGTGGCGGTGACAAATAATTACCAGCAGGCAGATACGGGTACAAAGATGATACATCTGGGTAAGAATACCAGTAGTACTATTGTTAGTAAAGGTATTTCTGCAGGGCACAGTGAGAACTCTTACCGTGGTCTGGTGCGTGTGGCTCAGAAAGCTGATAATGCGCGTAATTACAGTCAGTGCGACTCTTTGTTGCTGGGCGATAAGTGCGGTGCGCACACGTTCCCCTATATGGATATCCATAATGAAACGGCAATTGTGGAGCATGAGGCAACCACCAGCAAAATCAACGAAGACCAGATCTTTTATTGCAACCAGCGCGGCATCTCTACGGAAGATGCAGTGGGATTGATTGTGAATGGCTATGCCAAGGAAGTGCTGAACAAGCTGCCGATGGAGTTTGCCGTAGAAGCCCAGAAGTTGCTGGCTATTTCGCTGGAAGGCAGCGTGGGATAAGTTTTTGGAATTATAAATATAGAACTAAATATCATGTTAGAGATAAAAGACCTGCATGCCAGCGTAAATGGCAAAGAAATATTGAAAGGCATCAACCTGACGGTGAGAGCAGGTGAGGTTCATGCTATTATGGGACCGAACGGTTCCGGTAAGAGTACCCTTTCGGCTGTGTTGGTAGGTAACCCGGCTTTTGAGGTGACAAAGGGTAGTGTGACTTTCTACGGTAAGAACCTGTTGGAGCTTTCACCCGAAGACCGTAGTCACGAAGGTATCTTCCTCAGTTTCCAGTATCCGGTGGAAATTCCGGGTGTGAGCATGGTGAACTTCATGCGTGCGGCGGTGAATGAGCAACGTAAATATAACCATCTGCCTGCCTTGAGTGCAAGCGAATTCCTTAAACTGATGCGTGAGAAGCGTGCGGTTGTGGAACTGGATAATAAACTGGCAAACCGCTCCGTGAACGAAGGCTTCTCCGGTGGAGAGAAGAAGCGTAACGAAATCTTCCAGATGGCTATGCTGGAACCGCGTTTGAGCATCCTCGACGAAACGGACTCCGGGCTGGATATCGATGCTCTGCGGATTGTTGCCGAAGGTGTAAACAAGTTGAAGACACCGGAAAACAGTACCATCGTTATCACCCACTACCAACGCTTACTGGATTATATCAAACCTGACGTCGTGCATGTGCTATACAAAGGCCGCATTGTAAAGACTGCGGGACCGGAGCTGGCTCTGGAACTGGAAGAGAAGGGGTATGATTGGATTAAGAAGGAGTTGGGAGAATAAATTATGAATGCAGAACAACAATACATAGATCTTTTCTCCCAGGCGGAAGCTATGATATGCCAGCATAGTACCGAGGTGCTGAATGCTCCCCGTGCCACTGCGTTTGCCGACTTCGAGCGGCTTGGCTTTCCTACCCGTAAGCAGGAGAAATATAAATATACTGATGTCAGCAAATTCTTTGAACCGGACTATGGACTGAACCTGAACCGTTTGGATATTCCGGTGAATCCCTATGAAGTGTTCAAGTGTGATGTGCCCAATATGAGTACGTCCCTGTACTTTGTAGTGAACGATGCTTTCTATAATAAGGCTTTGCCTACATCTCATCTGCCTGAAGGAGTTATCTTCGGCAGTTTGAAAGAGATGGCAGAAAAGCATCCGGAGTTGGTGAAGAAATACTACGGCAAGCTGGCTGATACTTCAAAAGATGGAGTAACAGCTTTTAATACTGCTTTTGCACAAGATGGTGTATTGCTATATGTACCGAAGAATGTGATAGTCGAACGCCCCATCCAATTGGTGAATATCTTGCGTGGTGATGTGAACTTTCTGGTGAATCGCCGGGTACTGATCGTTCTGGAAGACGGTGCACAGGCACGTATGCTGGTGTGCGATCACGCTATGGATAATGTGAACTTCCTTGCTACGCAAGTGATAGAGGTCTTTGTGGGAGAGAATGCAGTCTTCGACCTTTATGAGTTGGAAGAGACGCATACAAGTACAGTGCGCATCAGTAGCCTGTACGTAAAGCAGGAAGCAAACAGTAACGTATTGCTGAACGGCATGACCTTGTATAACGGCACTACCCGGAATACCACCGAAGTGTTGTTGGCAGGCGAAGGCGCTGAAATCAATCTTTGTGGTATGGCAATTGAGGATAAGAATCAGCATGTAGATAATAATACAAGCATCGATCATTCTGTGCCTAACTGTACCAGCAATGAACTTTTCAAGTATGTTCTCGATGACCAGTCTGTCGGTGCTTTCTCCGGTTTGGTGTTGGTGCGTCCTGATGCGCAACATACCAGTTCTCAGCAAACAAACCGTAACCTTTGTGCTACGCGCGAAGCACATATGTATACCCAACCGCAGTTGGAGATTTATGCCGATGATGTGAAGTGTAGTCATGGTGCCACAGTCGGTCAGTTGGATGAGACTGCTTTGTTCTATATGCGTCAGCGCGGTATTCCGCAACGTGAAGCCCGCCTGTTGTTGATGTTTGCTTTCGTGAACGAAGTGATTGACACTATTCGTCTGGATGCATTGAAAGACCGCTTACATCTGTTAGTGGAGAAACGTTTCCGTGGAGAACTGAATAAGTGCCAAGGGTGCGCTATATGTAAATAGGTATGTAATTATTAGATATTAATTATTAAATATTAATTGGCTGCGCATGATGCCGCTGCATAGAATTAATACCTAATAATTAATACTTTATACTTAAAAGAAACATGTATAACATTCAAAAGATAAGAGCCGATTTCCCGATACTTTCCCGTGAAGTGTATGGCAAGCCATTGGTTTACCTTGATAATGCAGCAACTACCCAGAAGCCGCGTTGTGTGGTAGAAGCCATTACGGATGAATATTATTCTGTTAATGCGAATGTGCATCGTGGCGTACATTTTCTTTCGCAGCAAGCTACGGAACTGCATGAAGCAAGTCGTGAGACAGTACGGAAGTTCATCAATGCTGGTTCCACGAACGAAATTGTATTTACGCGGGGAACAACGGAAAGCATCAATTTGCTGGCGTCCACCTTTGGTGAAGCGATTATGAGTCCGGGTGATGAAGTGATTGTTTCGGTGATGGAGCATCATAGTAATATTGTACCCTGGCAACTGTTGGCTGAACGGAAGAACATCAAACTCAAAGTTATTCCGATGAACGACCGCGGTGAACTCCTGCTGGATGAATATGAAAAGCTTTTCACGGATCGGACAAAGATTGTCAGCGTTGTGCATGTATCCAATGTATTGGGTACGGTCAATCCTATCAAGGAGATGATTGCTACTGCCCATGCTCACGGAGTGCCTTTTCTGGTGGACGCTGCGCAGTCCATTCCCCACATGGCGGTGGATGTGCAGGACCTTGATGCTGATTTCCTTGTATTCTCAGGACATAAAGTATATGGCCCTACAGGTGTAGGTGTGCTTTATGGCAAAGAGGAATGGCTGAATAAGCTTCCTCCTTATCAGGGTGGGGGCGAGATGATACAGCACGTCTCCTTTGAACGGACTACCTATAATGAACTTCCTTTCAAGTTCGAGGCAGGCACCCCCGACTATATTGGAACTACGGGACTGGCCAAAGCTCTGGATTATGTCTCTTCCATTGGCATGGACAAGATTGCCGCCTATGAGCATGAACTGACGGAATATGCCACGCAGCGTTTGAAGACTGTTCCCGGTATGCGCATCTTTGGTGAAGCGGCAGAGAAGGGGAGTGTCATCTCTTTCTTGGTAGACGATATTCATCACTTCGATATGGGTACATTGCTCGATCGCCTCGGCATCGCCGTACGCACAGGACACCATTGTGCCCAGCCGTTGATGCAACGTCTCGGCATTGAAGGTACGGTGCGTGCTTCTTTCGGACTTTATAATACGAGAGAAGAAATAGATGTCCTGGTGGCAGGTATTGAGCGGGTTAGTAAGATGTTTTAACTTAAAAAATAAAGATTATGTTAGTAACAACAACCCCTGTTATTGAGGGTGCACGTATCACTCGCTATTACGGTATCGTTTCCGGCGAGACGATTATAGGTGCCAATGTATTCCGTGATTTCTTTGCCAGCATCCGTGACGTAGTGGGCGGACGTAGTGGCTCTTACGAAGAAGTGCTGCGCGAAGCGAAAGACATTGCTCTGCGTGAGATGCAGGAGCATGCCAGGGCGCTCGGAGCCAATGCTGTGATTGGTGTGGATCTGGATTATGAAACAGTTGGCGGCAGTGGCAGTATGTTGATGGTAACTGCTTGTGGCACAGCTGTTACTGTAGAATAATAAAACAGACCGTCTGTTCACTCGAAACAGATGGTCTGTTTGCTTGAAATACATGGTCTGTTTATCCTAAACAGACGGTCTGTTCATGGCAAATAGACCGTCTGTTTTTTTATACCCGGAGATTCCCTTGTAGTAGTCTCATTCTTTGGACATTGCGTTATCACGAAAAAACAAATCCCGCTGCAAAGGTAATTCCTGTTTTGTTTGTCTTTCTCGAAGAGAATTAATATATTTAGCCCTCAAATACTTAATTCTTAAAATACTAACACTATGGACAGTTTGCTTTTCTGGCTGATTCCGGCCGCTTCTGTTTTGGCTCTCTGTTTTGCTTATTATTTTCATAAGCAAATGATGAAGGAGAGCGAGGGTACTCCACAAATGATAAAGATTGCTGCCGCTGTACGCAAGGGGGCTATGTCTTATCTGAAGCAACAATACAAGATTGTTGCCTGGGTATTTCTGGGACTGGTTATCCTTTTTGCTATTATGGCTTATGGCTTCAATGTGCAGAACCATTGGGTACCGATTGCTTTCCTGACGGGCGGTTTCTTCTCCGGCCTTTCCGGTTTCCTCGGCATGAAGACGGCTACGTATGCTTCGGCGCGTACGGCAAATGCTGCCCGTAGTTCACTGAACGCAGGATTGCGTGTGGCTTTCCGTAGCGGTGCAGTGATGGGATTGGTTGTAGTAGGCTTGGGTTTGCTCGATATTTCCTTTTGGTATCTTCTACTCAACGCGGTTATTCCCGCAGATGCCCTGACTCCGACTCACAAACTCTGCATCATCACTACCACCATGTTGACTTTCGGTATGGGTGCTTCCACGCAAGCGCTCTTTGCCCGTGTAGGCGGTGGTATCTATACGAAAGCTGCCGATGTGGGTGCCGACCTGGTAGGTAAAGTAGAAGCCGGCATCCCCGAAGATGACCCGCGCAACCCTGCTACGATTGCCGATAACGTAGGCGATAATGTAGGTGACGTAGCCGGTATGGGTGCCGACCTTTACGAAAGTTATTGTGGCTCCATCCTGGCAACTGCCGCTTTGGGTGCTGCGGCATTTATCCATACGGGAGATACCGCCATGCAATTCAAAGCTGTTATTGCTCCGATGCTGATTGCAGCCGTGGGTATTCTTCTTTCCATCATCGGCATTTTCTCCGTGCGTACCAAAGAGAATGCTACCATGAAAGATTTGCTGGGCTCTCTGGCTCTGGGCACTAACTTGAGCTCTGTGCTGATTGTTTTCGCCACTTTCTTTATCCTTTGGCTGCTGGGACTGGAAAACTGGATGTGGATATCCTGTGCCGTAGTAGTAGGATTGGTGGTCGGCATCATTATCGGTCGTTCTACGGAATATTATACTTCGCAATCCTATCGTCCCACTCAGAAACTTAGTGAAAGCGGAAAGACCGGTCCGGCAACGGTGATTATTTCCGGTATCGGTTTGGGCATGCTCTCCACAGCAATCCCTGTGATTGCCGTAGTGGTAGGTATTATTGCCTCTTATCTCTTCGCTTCCGGATTTGAGTTCGCCAATGTGGGTATGGGACTTTATGGTATTGGTATTGCTGCCGTGGGTATGCTCTCCACTTTGGGTATTACCCTTGCTACAGATGCTTATGGCCCTATTGCCGACAATGCCGGTGGTAATGCCGAAATGGCCGGTTTGGGCGAAGAGGTCCGTAAACGCACGGATGCTCTCGACTCTTTGGGTAACACCACTGCCGCAACCGGAAAAGGTTTTGCAATCGGTTCTGCCGCCCTCACCGGTCTGGCTCTGCTTGCTTCTTACATTGAAGAAATCCGTATCGGACTGACTCGCATGGGAACCGTCGATTTAACACTTCCTCATGGTGATTCTGTGCCTCTTCAGGATGCTACATTTTTCGATTTCATGCATCATTATGATGTAACGCTGATGAATCCGAAAGTACTTTCCGGCATGTTTCTGGGTAGTATGATGGCATTCCTTTTCTGCGGACTGACGATGAATGCCGTTGGTCGTGCGGCTGGTCATATGGTGGATGAAGTGCGTCGCCAGTTCCGTGAAATTAAGGGAATTCTTACAGGAGAAACAGAACCGGATTACGAACGCTGCGTGGAGATTTCCACAAAGGGCGCACAGCGTGAAATGGTTGTACCTTCGCTGATAGCCATTATTGCTCCGATTGCGACAGGTTTAATCTTTGGTGTGCCCGGCGTACTTGGTCTGTTGATTGGTGGTCTGAGCAGTGGTTTCGTTCTTGCCATCTTCATGGCGAACGCAGGCGGTGCATGGGACAATGCCAAGAAATATGTGGAAGAAGGCAATTTCGGCGGTAAAGGTAGCGAGGTGCACAAGGCCACTGTGGTAGGTGACACAGTAGGTGACCCGTTTAAAGATACTTCTGGTCCGAGTCTGAACATTCTTATTAAGCTGATGAGTATGGTGGCTATTGTGATGGCAGGACTTACCGTTGCTTGGAGTCTTTTCCAATAAGCGCAGGCATTTAATTTTATTTCCAACAGGAAGAAACACGAGCTTCTTCCTGTTGGAAATATATTAATTCTTATTTTTACGTTTTACTTTCCGTAGTCATCGTACATCATCAACAGGTGTGATGAACTCCAACTAAAGTGCGGCGCTTTCAGTCGTTCTCCGGTATGCGTGCCGTAGTTCTCATGGATGGGCGCACCTTCTTTCAGTCCGCTCAGGCGGTCGAATACCTGCAAGGTATATTCGTCAGCCAACTTCTGATACCCGTAGTTTCTCAATCCGCGAATGGCGAAATAAGTCTGGTCCAGCCAGATGGGGCCACGCCAGTAGCCGCGCGGGTTATACTTGGGATTATCTGCGGCAATGGTCGGGAAGGGGATATACGTGGAGAACTTCGCGGTGTCTTGCAGCATGGGTAACATGCTGTCCACCTGCGATTGCGTGGCAATCTGTGTCCATAGCGGAGTATAAGCTTCGCACCCCGGTTCTTCGATGAAGGAGCCATCTTTCAGGCGGCGGTCGAAGAAGAAATTGACTTGCTTGTCGAAGAAGTAATCTGCTACTTTATCGCTATAGTCGGGACCGTCGAAAGCCACGTTCAGCAGTACGGCAAACTTCTTCAGTAGTTTGCACTCCAAGGCCAGATAAGCATTCAGGTCTACGCTTTCCTGATCCATGCTCCAGGCATCATCGGCTCCGTCATTCTTCAGCATTACGGCGTTGTCGAAACGAATGGCATTGTCCATGCCGCTTTCCCATGCGGCAGCTTCCAGTGTGCCATCTGTTGCGCCGTATTCACACATGCCGTTACGGTTGTGGTCACGTTTCTGATACCACCATTTGTAGTAAGAGAGCAGTTGCGGATACATTTCGGCAACGAAAGCGGTGTCATCCGTGTGTGTGAAGATTTCGTCTACTGCCCAACATACCAAAGGCGGTTTGCTGTCGCGGGCATTGTTTTCCGACGGGTCGGTGTAGATGCAGTCGATAACCATGCCGTCCGGTTGCTGGTAATCGAACATGGCGCGGATGTTATTCTTTGCCAGTTCAGGGTCGAACTTGGCAGTTCCGGCACTGAAGCGCCAACTGTCCCATGCCCAGAATCCGACAAAGTAGCCTACGGCATGGCTCGGAACAATACCTTCGTGAAGTAATCCGCCGCGGTGCGTGCGCCAGTTGGAGATAAGAGTGGTTACGGCTTTCACAGCAATGCGGTCGTATTCAGGTTTCATATCCTTGCGCAGAATCTTGGTTAAATACCCCTCCCAGCGTTCGACATTGGCTTGCAAAGCTTTTCCGGGATTGTTGAGTAGGGTAGGGAGGTTCTGTAATCCGGCGGTCATTTCTTTTTCGGAGGTGAAAAAGGAAATGGCTACATGGATAGGATACTTGGGGCTATGGATAAGGGCTGTGTAGTTGTTTTCCGTTTGGGAAAGTGTCACGTCGGGAGTGAATGTTACGGTCACGCTTTCTCCGCTGGGGTGGCGTGCGATAACGGAGTTTTGCTCTATGGCAATGGTTACGTCTTTTCCCCATTGACTGCCTGTCAGAAGCAGGTCTTCCGCTTTACCGGACTCTATGCGCAGAAGGGCGGTTGAGGCGTCGACAAAGTTGAGCCGTTGCGCGATGCTCCCTGCATCGGAGTGGGCGGACATGTAGAGTTCGCCGGGGAAGTAGCAGGTAGAGTCGGGAAGAAAGTTGCCCGAAGCGCTTCCAGCGAAATCTACGGTGACGGCGGACTGTGCCATCCATTGGCGGCGGAACATGTCCAGACTGAACGGGCCGCAGAAGCCGTTCACCCATTGCGCCTTTTCGGGAAGGGTGAAGCCCATCCATGAGCCGGCGTCTGTGAACCAGCCGTAGCAACGGTGCAGGGTGTCGGGAGTATAGGCAATATCCAGTATGTTATTGAAAGTGTACCTTTGCTCCGCGATTTTCTTGCTACCGGAGTTGCAGGCGGTGAGGCCTGCAACTAGTAGTGTAAAATAAATGATGTGTATAAACTTGTGTTTCATATTCCTTATTATTATGAATTTAATGTTAGAACCAGCACTTGTGCGCCTGTTCCGCTGCATTATCCTCCGCTCCAAGTGGTTGCAACGTGAAGCTGTACTTCCATTCATGTGGCGTAATGGTATATTCCGGGTGCACTTGTGCCCCCCACGTATTGTCACCACCTACGCCCATCTGCTTGTGGTCGATGTTCAGCCAAACCATATCTTTCTTCACTATGCTTCCCCCGTGGCGGCGTTCCACTTGCGAAGGGCGGTACTCGATATCTTCCATCGGGAAGTTCCAGGCACTGATACTTAGCGGTTCTTCTCCCGTAACGAGCAAACCGTTACCATCAGCATTGCGTAGTGCCACCCAACGTACATCGCAATAATTAGCTGTTTCCTGAGCACGTACATACGGATGAAACTGTTCCCAAACCGTAGCACTGTACAATCCTACCAATGCTCCCGTCTTCCGGTCTGCATAGTTTTCCTGCGGTCCGCGTCCCAGCCAGGACATCATTTCATATTCAGCCGGAAGTATCATGCGCATACCCAGACGGGGCATTTCGTTCAACGCCTGTTTGCCGGGAGTGAAGTGCATGCTCACCCTGACGGCACCATCAGGATGAATATCGTATATTGTTTGCAGCTTCGAGTCTTGCGCTTCCATCTTATAGGTAGCGGTAACAGTAACTTTCTGTTGATTTTCCGTTATATCCAGGTTCTCCAGTTTGGCATCCTGTCCGGCAGTCTTCCAGGTGAGACAACGGTACAGATGTCCGTTCGGAATATCATTGTCCGTCAGCGGGCGCCAGAAGTTGGGTTGGAGACCTTCTTTTATCAGATTCTTTCCATTGTAACTCAACTCCGTCATTTCACCGCTTTGAGCCGAGAAAGCTATCTTGAAGCTGTTTCCTGTCAGAGTAATGGTGTCATTATTACGATCTACAGTCAGCTTGCCGTTAGCCGGCTGAATGGCTTTTGCGGCAGGGACGGAAGGTAACACCCATTGTTCGATGGCGGCTTCGTGTCCTTTCGGAATTAATTGCGCTTCGTTTTTGGTGAATGCGCGCAGGGTAAGGAAGTATTCTTTGCCATCGGCAGGCAATGTTTTCAGAGGCAGTTCGATGTTGGCAGAGCTTCCCGGTGCGATTACTGGAAAATCCATTTCGCCGCTTTGTACCGCCTTTCCGTCACATTCCACTGCCCAGCGTAAGGAATATCCTTCCAGACCGATGAAGTCGTGCCAGTTGGTAACCTTTATTCTATTGGGTGTGAAGGCAATCGGTTCAAAATGGATATATTGGAGTACCTTTTTTACCTCATAGATATGTGGGTGCGGAGTACGATCGGCAGCTACCAGACCGTTGGCGCAGAAGTTGGAGTCGTTGACGATGCCTACAAATCCCATATCTCCACCGAAAGCCCAGATGTCGCGGTTATCCTTATCCTTGATGGCGAATGTCTGGTCCACCCAGTCCCAGATGAAGCCGCCTTGCAGTTGGTCATATTTATAAATCAAATCCCAGTAATCCTGAAAGTTTCCTACGCTGTTGCCCATGGCATGAGCATATTCACACATAATCATAGGACGCTTGTCACGTTGATTGATATGACGGCGCAACGACCAGATGCGGGCATACATCGGACAGTAGATGTCACTCTTGGCATCATAACCGCCACCCTCGTATTGCACCGGGCGGGTAGAGTCTATTTTCTTCGTGTAATCGTATAATGTTTCGAAATGCTTGCCATAGCCAGACTCGTTGCCCATAGACCAAGTGACGATAGCTGTACAGTTACGGTCGCGTGCAATCATCCGGCTCATGCGTTGCATGAAGGGAAGTTCCCAATCCGGATAATTGGCCAGCGTGCCGTCCTTGTGATCCTGCATGCCGTGGCTTTCGATGTTAGCTTCATCCACCATATACAGACCGAATTCCGTGCATAGTTCATACCATGCATAGTTATTCGGATAGTGACAGTTACGCACACCGTTTAGATTGAATTGTTTCATCAACTGAATATCGTGTATCATGGAAGCCACGCTGATGGTGCGTCCTTTGTGCGGGTCGTGTTCGTGACGGTTCACTCCCTTAAAGAGTACTGCTTTTCCGTTAATCATCTGCATGCCGTTGCGCATCTCTACCGTGCGGAAACCAAAAAGTTGGGTGAAAGACTCCAACGGTTTTCCTTGTGCATCGAAGGTGCTGACTACCAGTGTATAGGTATTCGGCGTTTCGGCATTCCAGGCACGTGCATTCGGGAAGATGTGTTGCTGGGTAAATAAAGTATCCGTAGGAGAAGAGACGTTTTTTTTCTGGATATAAATCACTTTTCCTGCATCCAGCACTTTTACCTCAACAGTTTCTCCAACCTTCGGCTGATGGAGGATGACATCCAGATTGAGTTCTCCGTCTTTATAATCATTTATTAGTTCGGCGGTCATCCGGAAGTCGCGCACGCGGCTTTGCGGACGGGCATAGAGATAAACATCACGCTCAATGCCGCTGTATTTCCAGTAATCTTGTCCTTCGAGGTAAGAGCCGTCGCTGTAACGGAACACCTTGACGGCAAGTTTATTATTGCCTTTCTTCAGAAGCTTCGTGATGTTGAAGTGAGACGGCAGGCGGCTGTCTTCGGCATATCCGGCAAGTTCGCCGTTCACCCATACATAATAGGCGGATTCCACTCCCTCAAAGTCGAGGAAGATATCCATGCCTTCCCAACCGCTGGGAACCGTGAATTCACGGATGTAAGCCCCCACCGGATTATAGTCGGCAGGCACATATGGTGGATTAGCTGGGAACGGATAACGGGTGTCTGTATAAATAGGTGCATCAAACCCTTGTAGTTCCCAGCTTCCGGGAACTTCTATCTTGCTCCACTTCCGAGTGTTGTATCCCGGTTTGTGGAAGTCTTTGGGACAAAGTTCGTTGTTCTTTGAGAACAGGAACTTCCAGGTACCGTCCAGCGAGATGCGGCGTTCTGTGGCAGGATTTATGTTGAAACGTACATCAGCAGGCAGAGAGTGCTGCTTCAGGGCGTTGGCTTCATTCGTAAACGGAATGAAGTGCGCATGCATCGGCTCTCTGTTTATCTCGTTGACTTGCGGGTTCTGCCAAGGCTCATTGTCGGCAAGTATATTGCTGCAAATCAGTAAAGCAGAGATGAAAGAATATAATTTAAGTTTCATGATATCAATCAGATTAAGTGTTTATATCGAACAAAACAGGGTCACAAGAAATGGGACGCTGAAATCGACCACGAACCCGTGGAAGATGGAAACTACAACGAATTGTTGTCCGGATGTGCGTGTAATGATGGGCAGTGTGGTGTCCATGGTAGTTGCTCCTCCGGCTGAGATGGGGGCGAGGTTACCGAACCAGCGCACCAGCAAAGGAGCAGCCAGTAGTGTCAGTATCTCGCGGCTGATATTGGCGAGCAGGGCGATGGTTCCCAATTCAGCTCCTTTGTATTCAGTGATGAAAATGCTGGAGAGTGAATAGTATCCGAAGCCCGAGCCTACAGCCAGGCAGTCCGTCAGTGAGCGGTGTGTCAATATCAGGCTGACTGCGGCAGAACCTGCTAACGTACCCAGAATGGTCATGATAGGCAGGAATATCAACCGTGGATTGAGTGAACGGAAGTTTTTCAACGTTTGCGGGTCGTTGCCTACACTTAGCCCTACACTGAACATCAGTGCGCAAAGTGCATAAAAGCTGACTTTACTATCTATTACGATATCGATAGGTATCAGGTGAAAGACTCCGCAGAGTGTCCCCAGCACAAAAAAGCCGACTATGATGAGACTTCCTTTCATGCACGGCCTCCTTTCCGTTTGTATAAAGCTCTCCACAATGCCCAGGCAGCAATCACGCTTCCCAAAGTCCCGCCAATTGTGAGTATGACGGCTTCGAGCCCGATGGTGTGCAGTCCTTTGATAATCTGCTCGTTTCCTCCCACTTCAATACCCAATATGAAGAGAAGTAGCCAGATGAGCACCGTGATGACTTTATGGATTCCGCTCAGATTTCGTTTCCGTAAGAGGTAGCCCAACAGCATTCCTGTGAGCATTAGTCCGATGATTGTAAACATATCTATGTCGTTTTTGAGGGTAAAGATAGTGCAAACCGAAAGCAGAAGCAAGCTTGCTTGTTTATGCTGAGGTGCAGCCTATTTTCGCAAATGCAAAGATAAAGCTTTAAAGATAAACAAGACGACAGCAGGGCCGTCTTGTTTATCATATTCAGAGAAAAAGGATTACTCGTTAGTCTCCTGCATTAATTTTATTGTTGCTTTGAATTTCCATTAGAGGAATTGGCAAGAAAGAATGTTTGGAACCAACAAAATTAGTTCTGCCTGCCGTGCGCATTGCTTCTTCCAGTTTGCCCCAACGGCGCAAATCGTAGAAGCGATAATTTTCCATAGCAAATTCAACCAGACGTTCATGCTCAATCTGTGCTTTCACAGCTGTATAGTCATTGCCTTTCATGGCTGGCAATTTACCATGTATGCGTCGAATATCGTTAATCAGCGGTATGGCATTTTCCGGATGTTGTTGTTCATTGAAAACCTCAGCCAACATTAATAATACGTTAGAATAACGCATTAATGGAAGATTGGTGCCTATTTCATCTTGGGCATATTCATCCCATGTAGTAGGGAGGTATTTCTTGAAATTATATTTGATATCATCATCAGGACCATAAATATCACTATAATCATATCCTAAGATACGTCCGCCATCTGCATAATAGGGATCATCGAAATACATAGAAGCATAAGCGCGAGCGTCATATTGACTATTTTCGGCAATGCGTCCCTCCTTAAGGAATTCATTATACATCATTGGGCTTATCCGAATTTCATCCCAACCCCACATATTCGGACAAGTGAACCAGTAGTGTAATACATGTTTGTGGTATGTTCCATTATCAGTACTGTTGGTGAATTGTAGTTCGAATATCGACTCTTTACAGTTTCTATTGGTGCCATTGAACATACTTTCATAGTTTGATTCCAGTTCGTAACCTGTCACCTGTTTCAAAGCTTTTTCTGCCAAAGTCAGATATTCGGCCTTTTTACTACTTTCTTCATAGGCACGGGTAAGGTAGGCCCATCCTAAGTAAGCATAAGCAACACTTTTGGTTACTCTGCCTGCTTCGGAAGAGGGACGGTCCTGGGGTAATAATCCGGCAGCCTTATCCAATTCTTTGCAAATAAAGTCCCAAGCTTCCATACGGGAGGAAAGAGCTTTGTGTACTTGTTCTTCTCCTGCTTTCCCTGATTGCAGAAATTCATCCCGGATAATAATTTTCTCCCAGTTCAGGATTAACTTAAAATGATAGTAAGCACGTAAGAATAATGTCTCACCGGTAATATTGTCACAAACTTCTGTAGTCATTTTATTTGCAGAACTCTGTACTTTCTCAATTCCATCGAGGACATTGTTCGCATAGTTGATACCATTGTAGTTATTCATCCAATATTCCTTGATACGAGCATTTTCATTGTTGTAGGTGTAGTTGTACATGGCATCCCATTCCGGGTAATTGTTAACATCGGCTCCTGTAATCATTTCATCACTACGGAATGCCTCCACTACAAATTTAATCTCTGCTACGGAGTAAGCATTTGTCCTGTTGTCTAATTGACTGTATACGGCAGATAAGCCAGCTTCTATATCTGTTTGGTCTCTCCAATATTTTTCGGTGGTCAAATCTGGAGACTCTAACGTTAAGAAATCATCGCATCCTGCCATTATAAATGTGCATAAGAAAGATGCTAAATATATTATCTTTTTCATTTTACTTTTAGTTTTTGAGTAATTAGAATGTAACTTGTAAACCTACTACGTAAGAGCGTGTAAATGGATATACGAAAGAGTCGACACCTGTATCCAGAATGCTGGAAGAGAACTCCGGATCAATGCCTGAGTACTTCGTGATAGTGAATAAGTTTTCTCCACTAACATAAAGACGGCATTTTTCCAAGAACAGTTTCTTTGCAAGTGTTTTAGGTAAGCTATATCCTAACTGGAGTTGGCGCAGACGAACAAAGTTTCCATTTTCAAGGAAGCGGTCTGACTCACGGGTGTTTTGATTAGGGTCGCCTAATACAGCTCTCGGAATATCGGTCCTGGTGTTTTGTGGTGTCCATGCATCTAAAGTACTTTTGAAATAATTTCTACCGGCATCCATTCCTTCGTAGTATAAACGGTTGACGTTGTATAGTTTATGTCCCCATGCACTACCTAACTGGAAAGAAAGGTCAAAGCTCTTGTAAGAACCGCTGAATGATAAGTTTGCTTCTACTTTAGGAATACCGGAACCACTATATACTTTGTCGTTGGCATCAATAGCACCATCACTATTCGTATCTACAAAACGGATATCACCTGCTTTTGCATTAGGCTGTAGTTGTTCGCCTTTACTATTTACATAGGAGGCAGCTTCAGCATCGCTTTGGAATATTCCGTTTGTCTGATATAACCAGAAGCTGGCAACCGGATAACCTTCTAATGTTTGAGTTACAAAATGACCAGAACCTTTCCAGGCAGAACCATAAAGCACCTGATTGGCATCTGCTTTCAACATTTCATTATGGATAGTAGAAAGATTGACTCCTATATTATAATCGAAACCGTTAACCGTATCACCATAGTTTAATTCCAATTCAAATCCTCTATTGACCATTTTACCCACATTTACTGTTGGGTTGTAAATACCGGCTGAAGGAGGCATCACTTTTTCAATCAACAGATCTTCGGTTGTGTTATAGTAATAGTTGATAGTACCGTTCAACTTATTATTGAAAAGACCAAAGTCGAAACCAATGTTTTTGGTATCAGTGGTTTCCCAACGTAAATCGTCATTAGTCAAATAAAGATTTGACATTCCTGTCCATGTGTTACCTCCTTGAAGATAACTCATCCATTGAGTATTGGAATTACTCAATACAGGAGTATAATAATATCCCAAGGCACTTTCGCTACCCAATCTTCCCCAACTTGCACGGAACTTCAAATTGCTGATCGGAGTGTTTTTCGGAAAGAATTCTTCCTCGCTGATTCTCCAGCCTACGGCAACAGATGGGAATGTACCCCAACGGTTATTTTTACCAAACTTAGAAGAACCGTCTGTACGCATTGTAACCTGTAATAGATAACGGCTGGCGTATGAGTAATTTAAGCGGCCAAAGAATGAAGCACGGTTATATTCATAATATGTACCTGTACCGGTGTATGTACCACCTTTGCCGGCATTGATTGTTGGAGAAGTCGGATCAAAGAAGCCATTGGGGAGTTCTGATGAACTTAATTGTCCATCAATAACTTCATATTTGGTTCTTTTTCCTTCTACATCTACCGTGCTTTGATCCTTGCGGGTGGCAATGATAGAACTACCGGCCATGACAGTAACAGAATGTTTGCCGAAGTCTTTCATGAATGTCAATGCATTTTCAAAAGTCTGTTGATACCAGTAAGAGTTAGCTTCATAGTTGTAAGGATATAAGCTGGGTTCTTGTGCGCTGGCCACATATTTTGCACGATGATATTTGGTATTGGCATAATAACCGTCGTATGTATAAGTCGTTTTGAATGTCAGCCAGGGAGCAAATCTCATGGTTAGGCCGATATTACCAGTTATGCTATATCCATTGTCTTTTCTGTTTTTGTAATGGTCGTCTGCCATGACATTGCGGTTCGTTGGAAATTGCATTTTTACATCGCCTACGGACATGTTTGTCAGTCCATAACCGTATTCTTGACTTTCATCATAAACAGGTACTAATGGGGATATGGAATACATTTCCTTCAAAGAATATTGTGGCTGTTTGCTCTGTGTGGCTTTAAAGTTTAAACCGGCATCAAATTCAAAAATATATTTGCGGGCGTTTACTTTTAAGCGTGCATTATCCTGAATGTAGGAGTTTCCTCTGAAAATACCTTTTTCGTCAGCATGACCGTAAGAAATAGAATAGTTCGCATTTTCACTACCGCCATTTACATTCACATAATAGTTTTGTGCAATTCCGGTACGTAACATTTCGTCCTGCCAATCGGTGTTAGCTCCTGTCGGATTCTTTATGCTCCCATCCGAGTTCGTGAATGTTAAATAGCCGGGCTTTTTTCTGTTTGCATTGTCATACATCATATTATGAACTTTTAAATACCCGTCACTATCCAGCATCTCAAACTTTTTAGCAACATTATTAACAGTCATGTAGGTATTGAATGAAATCTTCATCTCACCCGCCTTGCCATTCTTTGTGCTGACAATCACAACACCGTTGGCTGCTACCGAACCATAGATTGCAGCGGCTGCACCGTCTTTCAGGATCTCCATGGATTCGATATCTTGTGGGTTGATGGTGTTGATGTCACCGGGATAACCGTCGATGATATAAAGTGGTTCGTTGTCTCCCATCGTTTTGATACCACGGATTTTTACAGAGATACTTGCACCTGCATTACCACCGGATTTCAATACGCTTACACCGGCAATTTTACCTTGCAGTGCTTCGGTGGCGCTGGTAGTGGCACGTTTCATCAAATCTTCCGATTTTACCGAAGAAATGGCTCCGGTCATATCGCTTTTCTTCATAGTACCATAACCTACTACTACTACTTCATCCAGCATCTCAGTATCATCTTTCAGAGTTACTGTTAATGTTTTCTGTCCTTTCAAAGGAATTTCCTGCGGCACATAGCCCACATAAGAGATTACCATTGTCGCATTGGGTGCAACAGTCAGTGCAAAGTTACCGTCGATGTCGGTAATGCAACCATTGGTTGTACCTTTTTCCAAAACACTGGCGCCAATGAGGGTTTCTCCTTTGGTATCAGTTACTGTACCGGTTAATTGGATGGTTTGTGCTAAAGAACTTAGCGGTACCAAACATACAAAGAGCAAGGACAACAAAGCGGCTCTTTGTATTAAGGAATACTTTTTAATTTTACCCATGTGTGATAGTTTTTAAGGTTAATAACATTTGTTTCTCACATGGCAAAGAAAGAGATATAATTTGGGGTATTCCTATGAAGAATGGTCTGTAAAATATCTACAAAGGTGGTGAAATTACTGACTTTTTGATCTACAATGATAATTGTAAATGCTTGTAATATAATGCTATATGCTGATGACGTATATCTACAAACAGGCTGTTTATTCTAATAGGTGTTTTAGAAGTTCTGCAAGTATTCCACCAAGTCTTTTTCTGTTGGTAAGTTCAAAGACTTACGCAATCTGTAGCGATTCATATTGATTGTTTTGGGACTGTTGCCGCTAATCATTGAGATTTCTTTCGTTGAAAGATTGACGCGCAGCATGGTTGCCAGATATTTTTCTCCTTGTGTCAGGTTCGGGTGTTCTTTTGTTAGCCTTTCAATGAATTCTTTACTTTTTTCTTCGATATTCAACAGTAACGCATTATTGGTTTTGTCTCCGCTTTGGTATTGACTGATATAGGCATTCACTTTTTTCAGATGGGGAATAAGTGCTTGGTTATCCATTTTGTACCCTTCCTTAATCATTTCGCGTATTTTGTCCAGTAATTCATTGCGGCTTCTCAGGAAGACGGCGAAGCTGGTTACTTCTTGCTGGCTACTATCCAATGCATTCTGTATATTCTGTAGTTCCAACTCTTGTTGGTGCAGTTTCAGTTCGGATAATTCGCGTTGAGAAAGTTCCAGTTGATAACGGGCTTCTATCAGTTGAAGGCCTTTTCTGCGCTTATACCATTTATATAAGAAGATGCTGAAAGCTAATCCAAGAACAAGTATGCTGCCCAGAAGCCATAAATTGCGTTTTAGTAGTTCTATCTTATAGGTTTGCTCCTGCATCTCGGTAGCATATTTCTGGTCTTGGTATCTCTTATAGGAGATTTCCTGCTCAATGTTGCGCAGCTTGTTACTGCTTTGCAGTTCTTTACTTAAAGCATACATCTGGCTGAGGCGGGTGTAGGCCTGTTTATAGTCGCCTATGGCGGCATATACCCACGATGAGTATTCATAATTATCGCAAATCAACTCTTTGGCACCGATGTTATGGGCGTACTCATAGGCTTTCTGCAAAGCATCCAGGGCCTTGGAGTATTGTTCGCTGAAATAATACTGTTTGCCCATATTATTATAGTTCTCACCCAAGGACCATTGCGCATCCAAATTCTTGTTAATGGCGATTGCTTCTTGAATAAGGGAGAGTTTCTTTTCCGTATCCCCTTGATATAGGCATAAATTATTCAGATTGGTAGCTATTTCTTTTAAGTTTCGTTGGGCACGGTTGATTGTCAGTGCTCGTTGAAGAAATCTTTCAGCTAGCACAAATTCATCAAGTAAGTAGTGCATGACTCCACGCTCATTATAGCATCCGGCCACCGAAGCCGAATCTCCTAAAGATTTGAAGATGGAAGTGGCTTTGTCATTCAGTTCGATGCCTTTGTTATAATCGCCCAGCTTGCTATAAACGCGCCCCATGAGAGAATAGAGTTGAGCCGTCTGTAGTTTGTTGGCGGGGCTGATATATCTTTGTGTATCATATAGATTCTTGATACTCAGGTCGAAGTTGCCCAGCAATTGTTCAGCCTGACTGTGCAGAATCATGGCTTGAGTACGAATCTCATTAGGTTGGTCTTCGGGAAACAGGGCGGCAGCCTGACTTGCATAATAAGAGGCTTGCTTAGGATTACTGAACAAAGCATTCCGAGCTTGTTCAAGTAAAGTCTTGGCTTGTTTTATATCTTGGGCTTGTAAAGGTGGCACAGTTAGCGAGAGAACTGCAAGTATTAGATACAGAGCTTTCTTCATGGTATAGTCTTATTTCTGCAAATGTAATTATTTTCCTTCTAAAAGTCAGGTTTGACTTCAAAAAGATTTATCTTTGTATCTCTAAATTAATAATTGATGCTGTTACCTTACTTAAATAAAGACCTCATAGAAGCCGGTTGTGATGAGGCCGGGCGTGGTTGTCTGGCAGGAGCTGTGTATGCCGCTGCCGTTATTCTTCCCAAAGATTTTAAGAACGAACTGCTGAACGACTCCAAGCAACTGACGGAGCACCAGCGTTATGCCTTGCGTGAAGTGATAGAAAAAGAAGCATTGGCCTGGGCTGTCGGCATTGTATCCCCTGAAGAGATTGATAAAATAAATATCCTGAACGCCTCTTTCCTCGCCATGCATCGTGCGGTAGACCAGTTGAAGATGCGTCCGGAGCATCTTCTGATTGACGGTAACCGCTTCAAGAAATATCAGGACCTGCCGCATACAACGGTAATCAAAGGTGATGGCAAATATCTTTCTATCGCTGCTGCTTCTGTTCTTGCCAAAACCTACCGTGATGACTACATGAACCGCCTGCACGAAGAATTTCCTTATTACGACTGGGATCACAACAAAGGTTATCCCACCAAAAAACATCGTGCCGCCATTGCCGAACACGGAACTACGCCCTACCACCGCATGACGTTCAATCTGCTGGGTGACGGGCAGTTGGCACTGGACTTCGGATAATTATTTTATCGCTTCGTCCAAATCAATAAACAGGAATTGGTTCTTGTCATTTAGTAACAGAAGTTTGTTATCAATCACCCGCCCCTTTTTGAAATTTGTTTCCAGATGGGCTACAGGCATTCCCATTTCGTGGATAAACCAGTAGTCTCCACGATTGCCGATGCACAGATAATCTTTCAGCCGGATACTGGGACTATAGATATATTCCCGTTCATAGGTATTTCTGATATTTAAATCCTTGTCTACCTCGTAGATTATTCCTTGGTCATTATATACCAAGCAGTGTTCTCCGTCGAAAGCAAGCGACTGAAAAACCGTCGTATCTTTGTTTGCCACGTAGAGCGTAGTGGGTAGTATGGCTTCCAGTTTTCCGTATTGTTTGGTATCCCAAGGTACAATATTTACGACCGAATCCGTCAGTTCCTGATAAGCCAGCCCATCGTCGAATAACATAAATAGTGCATTATCAGTCCGCAGGGCATCTTCAATCATATCTTTCTTCACGCTGAGTTGGTTGAAGAAAATTTCTTCTCCGTCCAGACCATAGCAGGCTATGAACGGACGACCGTATTTCTTACGGCTTGCACCTTCGCGCAGACCGTAACCGTAATTAAGCATGAACAACTTTCCGTCTTGTACGAAAAGTTGGGAACGGGAGGCCTTTACATCAGGGAATTCCTTCTGCCACACAACGTTGAAGGCTGTGTCCATACAGGAAATCTGTTGACGGTCCGCCCAATAATAAAGTGAGTCCTGAGACAGTATATTGGAAGTGAGTCCCGTGATTGTATTGCTGGCGATGGGAACGTAGCTGTAGTAATATCCACCGCCGCTTGCTGCTGCGCCAACTGCTGCCCCAGCCACGGCTACCAGTCCTTGTAGCAGTGCCGCTTTGGTGTCGTGGGCTCCCGGCTTTCCCGGAAAGGTCAGCAGCTCTCCGGTCATGAAGTCCAGTTTGTGCAGTTCATCCGCTACAATCATTCGCTTGTTCTGTTCGAGTTCAAGAACCTCATTCCAACCGTACTGGTGGGGTATCTTGTTTTCCCATAGGGTGTTCCCGAACTTCAGGCTGACAGCGCGGAGTTTGTTGGAGGCGGAAAAGTTATATCCCAGTACCAAGCCCAACGAATCGTCTGTATATACCGGAAACAAGTCTGCCTCCCATCTCTTTTCCCCTGTTTCTTTGCTGAGCAATGAAATCTTACTTCCAATTTCGGTTATTAATACTCCTTCTGAGAGACAGGCTATGCTTGCTCTGCCAAAGTTAATCGGCTGTTTCCATAGCAACTGGCTGCTCTTGGTATCATAAAATCCAATTTCTCCTTTGTTTTTCAGATACTTGCCACTTTTGGTCGTTTCCCGGAAGCTGACACAGAGATAATCTCCCTTACCACTCATGGAAAAGGTTTCTACCCGTTGCGGGAAAGTGTAACACTGTGCTTTCAGATCTGTTCCGTCTGTCTTTTTTCCTACGACGATGGTTTCAGATTGCGCATAAGATACTGATGCCGCGAGGGTCAGGCATACAAGCGTTAGAATCCTGTGTATTTTCATGTTCATTGACTTATTTGGAGCAAAAATATATATTATTTGCGAAATCCGGCCAAAATGTGATGAAAATACTAAGAGGCTGTTAGAACCATCTGATTTTCCTGAACCAGATAAATGTTCCGGCTGATAAAATAACAGAAATCAGAATGATAAATATGAACGCATACGGAAAACCTTCCAGATGAATATCCACGTTCATACCATAGAAACTGGCTATCAGTGTCGGTATCATGAGCGTGATAGAAAGACTCGTCATACGTTTCATGATGGCATTGACGTTATTGGAAATAATGGAGGCAAAGGCGTCCATTGTGCCCGTAAGGATATCACTGTAGATATTCACTGTGTTGTATGCCTGTTTCAGTTCGATAATGACATCTTCCAATAGCTCCATATCCAGATAATTGGTGTCCTGGAAGATATTCTTCAAACGGCCGATCATCACTTCGTTTCCACGGATGGAAGTATTGAAATAAACGAGGGTTTTTTGCAACTTCATCAGGCGGAGCAAGTCCTCATTTCGGATACTCTTCTCCAATTCCTTTTCCGCGTTAGCAACATCATTGTTGATTTGCTTCAGGTATTTCAGGAACCAGACGGCAGAGGAGTAGATCATCCGCAGAATCAAATCCAGTTTATTGTTCACTACGATGCCTTTGCGGCGCGTATGCTGGATGAAATCCGAGATAAGCTCCGTTTTATGGTAACATACCGATACGATAATCTCGTTATTGGTGATGATGCCGATGGGTACGGTGATAAAAGGGATGCCATGCTGACTGCTCTGCATCGGGATACGCAGAATAGTGAGCAACCAGTTGCCTTCTGTTTCTGTACGCGGACGTTCGTCCGCATCGGCGATGTCTTCCAGAAATGATTCGGGAACTTTCAGTTCTTGGGTAAGGAAATCGAAATCATTGTCATCAGGGCATTCAACGTTTACCCAGCTATTGGGCATCCATTGCGGCTTTTCCACAAAGCCGGCCTCACAATAAAGATACGTTCTCATCTTATTGCCTCCTTTCTTTAGTACGAATAGAGGCATTGCGAGCAACGTCTCAGTTCGCTTTAATTGTAAATACTATTGCACGTTCGTGGGTTTGAATCGTCCATATTTCTTCTTTTTTGTTTTTTAAAGCGGGACAAAAGTACATAAATCATTTGAAAGAGTACGCATTAACCGTGCTTTTTCGTACCTTTGCACCCGGAAAATTCATTCTTCTCTAAAGAGAACATTTTTCCTAAGGTTAAGGATTGTACAATTAAAATCAATTAATATTATGAGTAAGAAAGCCCTTTTAATGATTCTTGATGGCTGGGGTATCGGTGATCAAGGCAAAGATGATGTGATTTTCAATACGCCCACTCCGTACTGGGACAGTCTGTTGGCAACATATCCTCACTCACAGCTTCAGGCAAGCGGCGAAAATGTAGGTCTGCCCGACGGACAAATGGGTAACTCAGAAGTGGGACACCTCAATATCGGTGCTGGACGTATCGTGTATCAGGACTTGGTGAAGATTAACCGTGCTTGCGCCGACAATAGTATTATGAAGAATCCGGAAGTCGTTTCTGCTTTCTCTTATGCCAAAGAAAACGGCAAGAACATTCATTTCATGGGATTGACTTCCAATGGTGGTGTACACAGTTCTATGGATCATCTGTTTAAATTGTGCGACATCTCTAAAGAATATGGAATAGAGAATACATTTATCCACTGCTTCATGGACGGTCGTGATACTGACCCAAGGAGTGGTAAAGGCTTTATCGAAGAGCTTTCTGCATATTGCGCTAAATCTGCCGGCAAGATTGCTTCTATTGTAGGTCGTTTTTATGCTATGGACCGCGATAAACGTTGGGAGCGTGTGAAAGTGGCTTATGATTTGTTGGTAAACGGCGAAGGTAAAGTCGCTAAGGATATGGTTCAGGCCATGCAGGAATCTTATGATGAAGGTGTAACGGACGAGTTCATCAAACCGATTGTAAATGGTAACGTAGATGGTACTATCAAGGAAGGTGACGTTGTTATTTTCTTCAACTATCGTAACGACCGTGCTAAAGAATTGACTGTTGTATTAACACAGCAAGATATGCCGGAACAAGGTATGCATACTATTCCGGGTTTGCAGTATTACTGCATGACTCCTTATGATTCTTCATTCAAGGGTGTTCATATCCTTTTCGATAAAGAAAATGTTCAGAATACGTTGGGTGAATATCTGGCTGCTCAGGGCAAGACTCAGTTGCACATCGCTGAAACAGAGAAGTATGCACATGTTACTTTCTTCTTCAACGGTGGCCGCGAAGCTCCGTATGATGCAGAAGAACGTATCTTGGTTCCATCTCCCAAAGTTGCTACATACGACTTGAAGCCGGAGATGAGTGCTTATGAAGTAAAAGATAAATTGGTAGAAGCTATCAATACTCAGAAGTTCGATTTCATTGTCGTGAACTATGCTAATGGTGATATGGTAGGCCATACCGGTATCTATAGCGCCATTGAAAAAGCAGTAAAAGCTATCGACGAATGCGTGAAAGATACAGTGGAAGCTGCTAAAGCTAACGATTATGAAGTCATCATTATTGCCGACCACGGTAATGCCGACCACGCTTTGAATGAAGATGGCACTCCGAACACAGCTCACTCTCTGAATCCTGTTCCGTTTGTTTATGTAACGGAGAACAAGGCTGCTAAGGTTGAAGATGGTGTTTTGGCAGATGTTGCTCCCTCTATCCTGCATATTCTTGGCATGGCGCAGCCGGCTGAGATTACAGGTAAAGATTTAATTAAGTAAACTGTTATAACTATACGGGCAGAGGCGGGGGATTACTCCGCCTTTCTCTTTTCTAATCTTTGAATGAGCGATGATACAGATAGGTGATGTAGTGGTGAGTTTTGATGTGCTGCGTGAGAAGTTTCTTTGCGATTTGGGTGCATGTAAGGGCGCCTGTTGCATTGAAGGGGATGCCGGTGCTCCTGTAGAGTTGGATGAGATAGCGAAACTGGAAGAAGTACTTCCGATAATCTGGGATGAACTTTCGCCTGAGGCACGTACCGTATTAGAAAAGCAAGGAGTTGTTTATACGGATTGCGAAGGCGATCTGGTTACTTCTATTGTTAATAATAAGGATTGTGTCTTTACTTGTTATGATGAGAAGGGTTGCTGTTACTGTGCTATTGAAAAGGCTTATCGGGAAGGTAAAACAGATTTTTATAAACCTGTTTCCTGTCATTTGTATCCGATAAGAGTAGGAAACTACGGAGTTTATAAAGCTGTGAACTATAGCCGTTGGGATGTCTGCAAAGCGGCTGTCTTATTGGGACAGAAAGAGAACCTTCCGGTATATAAATTCCTGAAAGAGCCGTTGATACGCAAGTTTGGTGAAGATTGGTATGCGGAACTGGAACTGGTGGCAGAGGAAATGAAGAAGCAGAATATATTGTAACACAGCATCCGTTCCATGAGACGAAAAAAATCATCTCGTGAGCTGAAAAAATCCGTTCCGTGGGATGAAAAAATCTGTCCCGTGTGACGGATTTTTCTATCTCATGAGACAAAAAGAAAAGCGCCGGTCAACAGGATTCTCCTGTCCGTCCGGCGCTTCTTCGTTGTAAGATGTGAGGGTTGGTTAATAAAAACGAGTTATTCAGTGACTAATCACTAATCGTTAATCATTAATCACTGATTTCTTTACGCATCAATATTTGCATACGTTGCATTCTTCTCAATAAATTCGCGGCGTGGTCCTACGTCTTCACCCATCAGCATGGAGAACACATAATCCACTTCGGCGGCATTTTCAATGCTTATCTGCTTCAACATACGGTTATCCGGATTCATGGTTGTACTCCACAACTGTTCCGGGTTCATTTCACCCAAACCTTTGTAACGTTGTGTATGCACGGCATTTTCTGAACCACCACCATAAGTGTCGATGAACTTCTGACGTTGTTGGTCTGTCCAGCAATATTCTTCCACTTTACCCTTTTTGCAGAGGTAGAGGGGTGGAGTAGCGATATACAGATATCCATTACGAATCACCTGCGGGAAGTAGCGGAAGAAAAGTGTCATGATCAGCGTGTCGATGTGAGAACCATCGACGTCGGCATCGGTCATGATAATCACCTTCTTGTAACGCAACTTATCTATGTTCGCTTCTTTGCTGTCTTCTCCGTCCACACCGAAACGTATGCCCAGTGCCTGGATGATGTTGTTTACCTCATCGCTTTCGAATGCCTTGTGCCACATGGCTTTTTCCACATTCAAAATCTTACCGCGAAGTGGCAGGATGGCCTGGAATCTACGGTCACGACCTTGTTTGGCCGAACCACCTGCCGAGTCACCCTCGACGAGGAACAATTCGCATTCTTCCGGGTCCTTGCTTGAACAGTCGGCCAGTTTACCTGGCATACCACCACCGGACATCGGTGATTTACGTTGTACAGACTCACGCGCTTTACGTGCGGCAACACGTGCCTGTGCGGCCAGAATCACTTTGTCCACCACTAGTTTCGCTTCTTTCGGATGCTCTTCCAAGTAATAGTTCAGAGCTTCGCCCACAGCTTGGTCTACGGCTCCCATAACTTCACTGTTGCCGAGCTTCGTCTTTGTTTGGCCTTCAAACTGCGGTTCCTGCACCTTAATAGAAATAACGGCGGTCAGACCTTCGCGGAAGTCATCACCTGCAATTTCTACTTTAGCTTTTTCCAACATCTTGTTATCTTCGGCATATTTCTTCAGCGTACGGGTCAGTGCGCGGCGGAAACCTGCAAGATGCGTACCACCTTCGATGGTATTGATGTTGTTTACGTAGGAGTGGATATTTTCGTTATAAGACGTATTGTACATGATAGCTACTTCCACCGGCGTACCCTGCTTTTCTGTGTTGATGTAAATTACATCGTTCACCAGGTGTTCGCGGGAAGAGTCGATGTAGCGAACAAATTCCTTCAAGCCTTCTTCCGAATAGAACATTTCCATCTTAGCGTTTCCTTCTTCGTCTTTTACGCGAAGATCAGTTAACGTAATCTTGATGCCGGCATTCAGATAGGCCAACTCGCGCATACGGGAAGCGAGGATTTCGTAGTTGTAAACGGTTTCCGTGAAGATAGTATTGTCCGGCCAGAACTGTTGGCGTGTACCTGTGATGTCACTTGTGCCGATTTCTTTTACCGGATATTGCGGGTGACCGCATTCATATTCCTGCTGATAGATTTTTCCGTTACGGAAAACCTGCGTAGTCATGTGGGTGGACAAGGCGTTCACACAAGATACACCTACGCCGTGAAGACCACCGGATACTTTGTAAGAACCTTTATCGAACTTACCACCGGCATGCAATACGGTCATAACAACTTCCAGTGCCGACTTTTGTTCCTTTTCGTGGAAGTCAACCGGAATACCACGGCCATTATCTTGTACAGTGATGGAGTTGTCTTCGTTGATAGTTACTTCAATGTGGTCGCAATAGCCGGCGAGCGCTTCGTCGATAGAGTTATCCACAACTTCATAAACCAGGTGGTGAAGTCCTTTTGTACTAATGTCACCAATATACATCGCGGGACGCTTTCTAACGGCTTCCAAACCTTCCAGAACCTGGATGTTTTCGGCAGAATAGTTCCCGTTATTGGAGTTAATCTGTTCTTCAGTCATAATATAATTTCCTTATTCAAATAACAGAGCAAATATAGTGAAAAATCGTGAGATATGAAACTAAACCAAGTCATAAATTTCATTCGTTTACAGCTTTTTAGCTTCTCTCGAAAGGTGCTGGAATCAGGGTGGGACAGAGGGGTGGAAATGCAGAAAGGCTGGACTGAAAAGTCCAACCTTTCGGTATATCTTTGTGTGTAATATTAATTAGCTTATCCTAGCTTATTAATGTAGAGAGCCAACTTAGACTTTAAGTTGTTAGCCTTATTTTTGTGGATTACATTGGTCTTAGCCAATTTATCCAACATTTTAGTTACGCCCGGATACATTGCAGTAGCTTCTGCTTTGTCGGTTGTAGAGCGAAGCTTTCTAACAGCGTTTCTCATGGTTTTACCATAATATCTGTTGTGAAGTCTTCTTGTCTCTTCTTGTCTGATTCTTTTCAGTGATGATTTGTGATTTGCCATCTCGACTAATCTTTTTTTAATTCGTTTATTTTTTTAATTGTAGCCCGTGGGGGAATCGAACCCCCCTTTCAAGAATGAAAATCTTGCGTCCTAACCGATAGACGAACGGGCCATCCTTAGTGAGCATTTCTGCTCTTGCAGAGAGATTATCTCTCGTTTGCGGTTGCAAATGTAGGGACTATTTTTGAATTGACAAAATAATCACAAGAAAAAAATGAAGGGATTACTAGCGATTCTTTCTGTTTTTACTGTTTATTGTCTGAATATCAGTCTGATAAAAGCTTTCATTTTTTCTTCTACTACCTGCTTTTTTTTATTTCTCCTTGTTTTGTTCTCGCTCTTTCCGCCTTTTTTCGTAGTTTTGTTACCGGATTGAAACTAAAACAGTAAACGCGGATGTTACAGAAAACGCTGGGGATTGTGTTGCGCACCCTAAAATATAACGATACGTCTCTTATAGCCGACATCTATACGGAGGTTGCCGGACGTGCTTCGTTCATTGTAAAGATACCACGTTCGCGGAAAGCTACGGTGAAATCGGTGTTGTTTCAGCCGTTGGCTTTGGTGGAGATGGAGGCGGATTTCCCTCCGAATGCAACTCTATATAAGATAAAGGAGGCAAAGTCTTTCTATCCGTTCTCTACGATTCCTTACGATCCGTATAAATCTGCCATTGCGTTGTTTCTGGCTGAGTTCCTTTACCGTGCGGTGCGTGAGGAGGCGGAAAACCGTCCGCTATTTGCTTATTTGCAGCATTCCATTATCTGGCTGGACGAGTGTCGTGATAGTTTCGCTAATTTCCATCTGGTGTTCCTGATGCGTCTTTCCCGCTTCCTGGGGCTATATCCTAATCTGGACGATTATCAAACAGGTGATTACTTCGATTTGCTGAATGCTTGCTTCACCCCTTTGCGTCCGCAACTTCACTCTTCCTATGTGCTTCCTGAGGAATCTTCGCGATTGACAATGCTGATGCGCATGAATTATGAAACGATGCATCTTTTTGCCATGAACCGTGCGGAACGCACACGTTGCCTGACAATTATGAATGACTATTATCGTCTCCACTTGCCCGATTTTCCTGTACTAAAGTCTCTTGAAGTATTAAAGGAACTCTTTGATGCTGATTGATATCCATGAAGCGTAACTCCGCTATACGAGGTTGAGGTGGTTCCCATCAGGGGAAATTACAGTTCCCATTAGGAGACACTGCAGTTCCCATTAAGGGAAACTCGCGTTTCCGTAAGAGGAAACTGTCGTTCCTATTAGGGGGAACTGTCGTTTCCTGCACCCGGAAACTTGCGTTCCCAAGGCTTGAAACTGTCGTTTCCTACCAGTGGGAAACTGTAAGGTGCTGTTTGTTAATGATATGGGATAAGATATTGTTGGGACTTTGCACTCTCTGAAGAGCTTCTTATCAGCGATGGAAAGTAGGGTACTTGTTGTTGAAGCGGAAGCCGATACCTAACATCAGATAGTTTGGATCACTGAAATTCTTCAAATTATAACCCACGTGCAGATAGGAACTGCGGGTCAACTCAACTTTGAGAGACAGTACCTGATAGATACCTTTGAGGTCGCCACCACCGTGCAGAATGTTGGCGCCGATGCCTACACCTACCGTAAAGTATGGCATCACGTATTCGGCGCGTCCGGAGATTCCCAAAGCTAACTGCTTGTGGAAAGCAGGTTTATAGCACTCATTGCCGTTTCCGGGAATAGTATAAACATTGGAACTTGCATCGTAAACGCCGTCCAGTGATACTCCGGTGCGGAACTTATATCCGATATTATACATAGGGGCAAAGTTGAAACCAAGCACTGTATAAGCGTCAGGTGAAGCGATTTGTCCGCTACCCACCCATACGCCTTTTCGCCTCCACGAACCGAATAGGGTCAGGTCATAGCTGACGTGGCGCGGAAATTTGGGTACGGGAGTCCAATATATGGGTTTGGTGAGCGCCTCTTTTGGCCTGTTGAAGTTGTAGACAACTCCTACTTTCAATCCTATGGTATTCAGGCCTGCATTCGGAAATTTCGTGTTACCATTGGAAAAGTGGGTACCTGTCACTCCGGCAATCAGGTCGATTTCCCGCGCAACCATCCAGTTCAGTTGCAATCCGGCATTGATATAGGCATTGGCTTTTGAACCGATGACGCTATTGTGCATGTTTTCGTATTCATCATAAGGTTTCCAGCCAAGGGACAGACCGAAGTTCCACTCATAATTGAGTGATAACCGTGAGGTGATGCGGGCAATGCGTGCACCTTGGTAGAGATAGATGGCAAGTGGGGTTCCCAGTTCTTCTTTGCTGCCGAAGTCATAGTATCCTACGCCTATGCCTTGATAGGCGCTGCCGTAAATGCGGTCGGCGCAGGTATTGGGCTTGAACTGGAATGAATATTTCAGATGGGCGGAATAACCCCATTCGAAAGGTTTCCATTGGGCATTGTCTCCTGCCAGGAAAGAACTGGTTTGGAAAATGTACCCGGGGCGGTATTCTACACCAAGTCTGTGGATGAAACGTTTTGCGAAGGAAGCTGTGTCCGGATTATAGCCCGGCACGTTGTCTTGTATCCGGCTTTTTGCGTTAGCAACGTTAGACAAGAAAAGCATTACTCCTGCGAGAGCCATCAGTTTCCATATCTTTATATTGCTTTTCATATTATTGTGCCAGAGTTCTAGTTTTATTATTATGAGGGATATTCCCTTAAAATGCGTGGCAAATATAATGATAGTATTTGAAAAAGAAATTATGATACTCAAGAAAATACGAAAAGAAGCCGTGTTTTCACAGGAATTTCGTTATTCCTGTGGAAACGCGGCTTGCAATAAGAATAAAAACAGGGAGTTATCCCAGTAATTCTTTTACTTTTGCAGAGATGGCACGCCCTTCGGCAAGTCCGGCAAGTTTCTTGGAAGCAACGCCCATTACTTTGCCCATATCCTTACCACCGGTAGCACCGGTTTCAGCAATGATTTCTTTTAGGGCGGCTTCCAGTTCTTCGGCTGACATCTGCTTCGGCAGATAAACCTCGATAACTTTCACCTGCTCCAGTTCTTCGTCTGCCAGGTCCTGGCGGCCTTGCTGTATATAGATTTCGGCAGCATCTTTGCCTTGCTTCATCAACTTCTGCATAATTTTCAATGCAGCGTCGTCGGTCAGGGTATCATTGGCTCCCGGAGCAGTCTTTGCTTCCAGGAATACTTTCTTGATGTTTCTCAATGTGCTGAGAGCCACTTTATCTTTGGCTTTCATTGCGGTTTTAATGTCTTCGCTGACTCTTTCAAATAAATCCATATTTCTCAATTTTCAATTTAAAAAGTGATTACGCCTCCTAAGTCTTCGCCTCCTTGTGCTTCTTCCGTGGCCATCTGTCCCTCAACGGCAGCTTTGGTTTTGATGGTGCTCAGAGTACTCTTATCACGCAGATATGTAGGTGAGCTTTCCACCATGCTGATGATGTCGGCATTGTCCAAGTCTTCAGGATTGAAGATGTAGATGTGGCGGCGCTTGCGGATATTCTTGCTTCCGATGCCGCTGGCGCTTTCGCCGTATGCTTTGCGGATACGTTCTTTGTTCTTTTCTTTTTCTTCTTCGAGTTGAAGCTGGCGTTCTTCTTCTTCCTGGCTGCGTTTCTCAAGTACGCTGTCCATACCAGGAACGTCTTCCACACCGAAGCCGGTGGCAAGTACGGTAATTTTCACTTTACCTTCCAGTGTATTGTCCATAGCCACACCCCAGATAACTTCTACGCCCTCGCGGAACTTGCTCATGAATTCGTGGATTTCGTTCATTTCCTCCATCATCAGTTCCGAGCTTTCGCAGAACGAAACGTTCAGCATCACCTTCTTGGCATTGAAGATGTCGTTGTTGTTCAGCAACGGGGAGTGCAGGGCATCGTCTATAGCCTTCGTCACACGGCTTTCACCTTCGCCGAAGCCGGTACTCATGATAGCTACGCCACCATCTTTGAGGATGGTCTTCACATCGGCAAAGTCCAGATTCACCGTTCCGCGCATGGTGATGATTTCGGCAATACTCTTGGCAGCGATGGATAAGGTGTCATCGGCCTTGCCGAAAGCATTCATAAATGTAAGGTCGGAATATATTTCGCGCAGGCGTTCGTTGTTGATAACCAGTAAGGCATCTACGTGCTGGGCGATACGTTCCACGCCGTCCAGTGCCTGAATAATCTTCTTTTCACCTTCGAAGATGAAAGGTATGGTGACGATACCAACCGTGAGGATGTCCATCTCCTTGGCGATGCGGGCAATGACAGGAGCGGCTCCCGTACCTGTTCCGCCACCCATTCCGGCGGTGATAAATACCATTTTCGTACCGTCGTTCAGCAGCGCTTTGATTTCTTCGTTGCTTTCTTCGGCGGCTTCGCGGGCACGTTCGGGACGGTTTCCGGCACCCAGTCCCTCGGTGATAGAACGCCCCAGTTGTAGTTTCACGGGGACGGGAGACTCTTTCAACGCTTGGTTGTCTGTGTTGCACAGAACGAACGTCACGTCGTGTATGCCTTCCCGGTACATGTGGTTCACAGCGTTACCACCACCACCACCTACACCAATCACTTTGATGATTTTCGGTGAGTCTGTCGGGAAATCGAATTGTACTATATCGTCCATAGTTCCTTATTTTATTAAGTTTATTTCAAATCGTCATCCGAGAAGATTTCATTGGAAAGTTTGTTGAAGGTCTTTTCAAACCAACCGGGACCTTCTTTCTTCTTTTTCTTCTTCTCTTCTTTTTCTTTGCGTTCTTTCTCTTTGCGTTCCCGTTCGCGGCGTTCCTTCTCTTCTCTATCGCGCTGGGCTTTGGCGGCACGGGCGGCAGCTTCCTGTTCTTTCAGGGCTTCGTCGTTGCCGAACATATCAGCAGGCTTGGGAGGAGTAGGGGGAACTACAGGCGTAGGTTTCACTTCTTGCAGGCAGCAATTCTCACTTCCTGAGGCAAGTAGTCCGAGTAAAGTGTTTTGTATTCCGTCTTTCTTCAATACATCGCCAAAGCCATATATGGTGTTATGGATGAACTTCGTCGTTTTCACCTTTTCGGCTTTGCTGCGTTTGCGGAATGCTTCTTCCAGATTCTTCAGGTTGGCGCCGCCACCGGTGAAGATGACACCGGACAATAGCTTGTCTTCGTATCCTGAAAGTTGCAATTGATTCCATACGTTGGCAAGGATTTCTTCGGCACGGGCATCGATGATGTCGTTCAATACGCTGAGCTCGATGCTACGGCCGTCTTCCAGCAAGCAAACGGCAGGAGTTTCAGTCTCTTCTTCCTCATAAAGCATATCGCCGTATTTCAGTTTCAACTGCTCGGCTTCCGATTCTTCCATTTGCAGGGAAGTGATGTCACGGGTGATGTTATTTCCACCCAATGGCAGTACACTAAGGAAGCGGAGTATATTGTTCTTGTATACCGAAATAGTAGTGGTATCTGCACCGAAGTCAACCAATGCACAACCCGAGCGCATCTCGCTTTCTGTCAGTACGGCGTTTGCCAGGGCTATCGGGGCGATGAGCAAATCGGCTATTTCCACTTTGGCCTGTTCAAAGCTGTGTTCCAGGTTCTTCTTGAGGGAGGCACGCGCCACGATGTTCAGGAAGTTTCCCGTAATACGTTTACCTGCCACTCCTACAGGGTCAGCCTGGAGATTATTGTCTATCTTATATTCTTGCGGGGCGACATCCAGCACGCTCATATCCATCAAGGGAACTTCGAGGTTTTCGTCACTGATTGCGTCTACCAACTCTTGCGAGATAATCCCTTCTTCTTCGAGCACACGGCTTACCGCATTCTTTACTGTGCGCAATGACTGTCCGCCGATGCCTACATATACTTTGGCAATGGAGT
>OGIE01000304.1_pt1 | contig 72742 bp, 57 predicted proteins | sample 1571581 | NCBI WGS metagenome assembly OGIE01 (sample SAMEA2582021, study PRJEB24529) | metagenome | biome: Human gut stool | place: China | collected 2011
GTGTGGCTCGTGCAGCATTTCATATCAAATCCGGTTAACCTGGATGATGTGGCTCGCGAGAAAGCACGTGATATAGACGTTTTCGTGCAGGCTTCTTTGGAAGAACAGTTAGCCCGGGTGGAGGGCAAGCTGGAAACTCTCGAACAGGCTATCGCTCGTTTCAAAGAACGGCGGGAATCGTTCGAGGTGTACGCAAAACAGCTTGACCTGACGTTATGGGTGAAGATTCAGAATTACTGCTCGACTCATTTTGACGAGGATATCACGAAGTTCGCCCGGGAAGCTCGCTTACTGATTGACAAGGAATTGCATGCGATAGATGTTCAGAAAATACAATTTTATTTCAGCCCTTATCTCAACTACCTGTGGGGAGAGTTCTTATGCAACGAGATCAGGAAGACGATGGACGTGGTGCGTGATGACATGGAATACAAATTGGCTTCGTTGACAGCGAAGTACAAAAGCTATTTCGGGAAAGAGATGGATGTTTTGCATCTGGAAGCGGACGGGGTTCGTGCGGGAAATCAACCGATCAGTTTCGACACGGTCGATTTGTATAACAATTCGATCAAGAACGCGGTTGAAGGCGTGATTCGTAACGTACTCGTGTTCGTGGCCAGTTTTCATGGCGGATTCTGGGGATATTTGCTGGGAGAGGTCGTGACGAATATTCTCATGAAGCTTTTTGGCGGCTTGCTGAAGATTAAACGCAGTAACACGGAACTCGTGCAACTTTACTCGGAGGCATTGACCCAGCAGTTTCAAGAAGGGCTTGAACACATCAAAACGCAACTCAAAGAGACGCTGATGCCCTTGCTGGAGAGAAATTTCAAAAATTCTATTCACGAGATCAAGGAGATGTTCCTGAAAAATATCGACGAGCTCGGACAACAATACGAGGGGGAAAGGACAAACCTTCTGGCTCGTCAGGCGGAGTTGAAGAATTTGCTAAATAAGATGATTTGAGTGTTATAAAAACAGTTGGTTATACAAAAATAATCTTTAAGATTGTATGAACGTAAAAGAATTTAACGAGACGGTTAACGTTTGCAACAAGTCTCTTCAAGATGTATTACTTAATATCGGTCATGAAGCACCCGCGTTGCAGTCCGCGGCTACGATCGAATACGCCGAAGCTATAGCGAAAGAATCCGTACGTAATAACATGGGACTTGTACGGGTGCTGTTCTTGGGAGCATCAAATTCGGGTAAGAGCGCGCTGATCAACAATTTGGCACGTAAGATTATTGTCCCGGAGGTAATTCATACCTCGACGCTCATGCCTACCTGGATCGGACGCACGGAGGATTACGCGAACGAGGGGGTTACGGTGAACTATTTTGATATTGACAAGGAAGGACGCCGGAAAGGTAGTTTGAAATCCAAACGGGAGACGATTGATGATTTTCGCTGTTATTATTGTTACACGGAGAAAGATTTGGCCGATCGTGATCGTCTCGTGAAACCCGATCGCTTTAAAAGTATGGAACTGAACGAGGCTTATATTTCGCTTCACGAGGTGGAGGGTGCCTGTAAAGATTACGCCCTCGTGCTTGTCGATACATTGGGGAACGGGGCTTCAAGCGTGGATGACGAGAAGGCCCAACACAACATGAAGAATTGCGATTTCGCTTTCGTGTTGGTTGATTCCCTTGGGAATCTCACGGATCAAGATATTGATTTTTTCGGTTCCACGCTTTTTAACCCGAAGGTTTCCAATATCAAGCCGGAGCATATTATTTTTGTCATCAACAAGATCGACCTGTCTCCCTCTCGGCATGGTTCAATCGAGAATTGCAAGAACAATATTGCGGCCCTGTTGAAAAAAGCCTATTCCGGTAAAGTGCCCAAGGAACTTTATGAACGATTGTGTTCGCAGATCGTGACTTACTCCGCTTTATATAATCGTCTGGCATTTTGCGGCGTGTATCCCTACAAGGAAGATGCCATTAAAATCAATGGCCTGAATCGAAAGGAGTTGGAAACTTCGGATGAAAAAAAGGTGGAGACCATTCGCACGATCGTGAAGGAGAAGGAAGAATTTGAAGAGGAAAAATCCTATCTGCCCAAGGAAATGTTACTTAAAAAGGGGTATTACGAGGATTTTAACGCCATATTGGGCAAGGTAATCGGCAACATGTTCGCTGACGGTACGATCTATGATAATCACCTGAACGGCACGAAAGAGATGGCGATGAATATTCGGCTGGCGATTCAGAATAGGATCAACGCCCTCGCATCAAATGCCGAGGCGATCGAGGCAAAGATAGCGGCATTCCAGAAAGCGAAAGAGACGATCCAGACCCTTTCCGGCAATTACGAACAGGAGAGCGAAACGATCGCCCGCAACTTCCCGTCGGAAGTCGATACGTATATCAAGCATCATTCCCAACAATTGCTTATTAGCGCAACCGTGGGGATCAACAAGATGATTGACGGGATCAAAATAGATGTCCCTCATGGTAATTACACGCCAAAGTCTTTGAAGGAGCTGACTTCCATCGAGATTGAAAATGACTTTTTACCTTCCCTGCTTAAACCGGTTCCCAAGATTGTCGATTTGATATGTAACACGATTAGCGCAAATATATTCACTCCCGTACAAACAACCCGGCAAACCCCGTATCGCCAGATCGTGGATAAGTTATCACAATCCATGAATAATTATATCACGTCTGTATTGGATGAGATTCGCACTATCAATTCGGATAACAAATTTAAGGTTACCGTGGTGAACAAATCTATTTTCGAGAAAAAGATCAGCGACAGCCTATACGAGATGAGCGTGCTTCTGATTATTATTATCCAGAAACAGATTGACGAGATCATCAACACGTCGATCTCTTCGACGGTCAGGAAATCGTTACGCGGGTGGTGGACTAGCGTGAAGATATTTTTCGGAGGCGGTAACGTAGATAAGATGTTCGAGAAGATGGAGGAAGCAGCTCGTACAGAGTTGCGGAACAAGATAAATTCGGATATTGCCGGACGTTTGGTTCGTTCGGAAGGTTTTCTGGGCAAGGATGCTACCCTGAATTTGTATAGCCTTCTTTCGAAAGCCACCCGCGAATGTGATAATATGGTCAAACTTTATCTCAGCAATATCGAACACGAGCTTAAGGCTCTTCGCGATCACCTGCAGGAGAATCAGGGGCGTATAGAGTTCTATCGTGATTTTGCCACGGAGAAGGTGAATAAACCCCTGGATCACGTGATCAAGGAAATTGATCGGTTGCGCGCGGACGTGATCGCTAACGGGATAGATACGATAAATTAGTGCCATGGCAACTCTTGATATAGAAGAAATAACCGAGATTCAGAAGCACCTGCTACTTTGTAAATCTTTATCTTTCCGCCGTAAGTTGGCCCTTGATTTAGGACTGTACAAGGTGGTAGTGGCGGGGACTTCGAATTCCGGGAAAAGTACGCTTGTCAATGCACTCTCGGGTCGGGAATTACTCCCGGAATCCATGTCTACGAGCACAAAAATCACGACTTATATCGGGCGTTCGTGTCTCGGGGCTAGCTATGATGTTATCGTTATGGGAGGCCAGGACAGGACACGGCAACACATGGAATATGACGCTTTTCTTCGCAAGTATGTTTATGGTTTGAAAGAAATTTATCAGGGGGAGCAAAGTGCCGAGAATTTAATGTCGGGATTCGTCAATTGTTCCCATGATTTGACGGATCACGGGGTGTGCCTAATTGACACGATCGGTATCGGGATTAATGACTACGACGTGAAACGCACGGCTGAGATTATGCGGGAGGCTGATGTTGTCGTGTTCCTTTATGACGGTTCCAAGCATGGAAATCTCACCAGTGACGAAATTGATTTTCTCAAAGCAACGTTGTTCAAAGATAAGAAACGGCCGTTGTTGCCTTACGAGCGAATGATTTTTGCCCCTAACAAGATGGATTGTGTCGCCTCGACGGCTCAGATCAAACAGATATTAAGTTATGATCTTGGTAATTTCGTCCCATCGGGTTCCGGGGAATGGCAGCAACTCGTGAAGAATATTTTCCCGATTTCAGCCCGCTATCACCGTTTGGCTCAAGTGGGAATCGCGAATTACTCGGCCGTGAAGGATTCAATGACCAGAGCCGAATTGATGAACAATGATTTTGAAATTATACAAAACGCCAGTTTTCGAAGCGGTGATTATAAAAAATACCTGAAAGAACGGTCGGGAGTGAACTTTTTAGTTGATCGTATCGTTGATATATTAGGAGATATCGACATAGACGATATTATAGATAAATATATTTAAATGCAACTTGTTATGGATGCGTATTTAGTAGATCAGTTCAAGACACTATGGGACGAGGTAAAGGTCATGGTGGATTTCGAGACCAAACGGTTGGTAGGGATGCACGATCAGAATATCGTGAAAAAACTCAACGGGTATTACGTTTATGAAATTCTTCGCGGCTTGTGGTTCTCCGAATCATTTCCCAACAAGTATAATGCCTGGTATGCCGCTCTCGCCGAGGCTGACCATCTCCGTGCGGAGAAAGTTGAAAAGATTTTGATGAAAAATAATGCTCTTCTGGATGATAATGATGAAGATCGGCTTGTGCGTAACGTGATCACGGGAGGATTGACGGGAACCGGATTGTTCGCCGCTCTTGCCAAGAAGCCCAAATTGGCATTGTTTATGCTTGGAGCAGCTTTGATTACCTTCTTTTTCACGGGCAATGAAAACAAGATTATCGCCGAGGCTCAATCTTTGGTAACGAAGCGTTTGAACGAGATCGAAGATCGGGTACTTGAGGTGTTGGAATAAAGAACATATATTTGCTAAATGCAAATAATTTCAATATATTATATATATTTGCATGATAAATCATAGATGAGCTGGTAATAAAGTAAAGGCCTATGCATGATGATGCAAATTTAGATGGTGCTGAATTAAAGGCTATCCTAGAGGGACATTCAAAATCTTTCGAAATATTATTTCGAAAGTATTACCAAGAATTGTGTGGTTATTGTATGGGTATTCTGGGTGATTCCGAGAAAGCGGAAGATGTAGTACAAGATGCATTTGTTTATTTGTGGGAAAATAGACGAAAGATAAATATAAAAGTGTCATTAAAATCTTATTTATATCAATCCACACGAAATGGTGCATTGAAAGTGTTGAGAAGCCAAGCGTTAGAACAACGCCACGCCCCTCATTTGACTGAATTCATAGAATATCTGGAACAATCGGAGTTTTCCGAGGATGAACTTGCCGGTTTGGATAGAGTTGAACGGGCGATAGAAGAATTACCTTCGCAATGCAAAACTGTTTTTTTGATGAGCCTAGTAGACGGGAAAAGCTATCAACAGATCGGGGATGAATTGGGAATTTCGTTGAACACGGTAAAAACGCATATTAGTAAAGCTTATCGTCTGATTAGAGAAAAAGTTCGGATCGTTAAAAAGATTTCCCTGCTTATGTGGTTATATTGCAGGCGATTAAAATAAAATTTTCGTTTTGCCTTTATTTTTTTCATTTTCCAGTCACCCTTTTGGAGTAGTTGTGGCCCTTAGGAAAAAATGAATACATGAAAGATGAATTGGATTATTCCATTCATCGGGTGAGCAACTCGATGAAGAAAAAGAAATATGATGAAGATGACGGATGGAAAAAGATCAAAAAAAGAACTCTTGATCGGCCCAAATTTCGTATGCCGCGCACGTGGATAAATTCGGCAGCGTGTTTGGCTGTCGTATTGGGAGGAATTTTATTTATCCATGAAAAGTTGAAACAAGAGCGAACAGTCGTACTGGTACAAAACGAAACATCACGACAAGCCGACACGGCAAGGGTCGAGTTGATTTTGGCCAATGGTAAAAGCGTGGATTTAAGGAACGTGAATCATCTGCACGAAGAAGAACTGGGGATAGACATCGTGCGTGACAGCACCAATGATCAATTGACGTTTCGGACACGAGAAGAAGCGTCGGATGAAATTCGTTATAATCGTTTAATGGTACCCAAAGGCTCTGACTTTACTTTTAGATTACCGGATGGGTCTTTGGTTACGATTAACTCGGAATCGGTTTTATCGTTTCCAGTACAATTTCCCACAGATTCACGGGTTGTCTATCTGGAAGGAGAAGCTTATTTTGAGGTGGCAAAAGACGTGGAACGCCCGTTTACAGTGTGTGTTGAAGGGGTGAACGTGACAGCTTTGGGAACAGAGTTTAATATTTCATCGGTAGGCGGAGACGGGGAGGTTTTTACAACTTTAGTGAATGGCTCGGTGCGGGTGAAAAACGAACAGGGGAAAGAGTGTATTTTGCAGCCCTCTCAACAGGCCGTTTGCCGGAGAGGTGATGAGGAGATAGGCGTACAGGAAGTGAATACGGCTCTTTATACTTCCTGGAAGGATGGGTATTATATGTTCGACAAACAGCCTCTGGAAAAGATCATGGAAACATTAGCACGCTGGTATGATGTCAAAGTATTCTTTGCCGATCCGCAAGTAGCCGGAATCCGTTTTTCAGGACGGGTGAAAAGATACGAGGATATTTATAGCGTGTTGGAAATGATTCGCTTGACAAATGACGTGGCTTTCGAGATCGACGGACAGAATGTCACGGTAAGTTATAAAGAAAAACGGAAATAGTGCTATTATTTCCGTTTTTGGTAACGTCTTAAGGTGCCGGCAAGCACCTGTGGACAATAGTTTAATAAATTCTTATACAAATGTATGAAAAAAAATTGGTTTAACACCATATCGGAGATATGGTTACGAAAAATGTTATGGCTTATGAGGCGCTTGGCTTTTATGATGCTGTTTGGAGTGTTTGCCACATCGGCAAATGTTTATTCACAAGAAGGAGTCATCAGTTTGAAAATGAAAAACGTATCGCTAGTGAAGCTTTTCGAGGAAGTGACACGAAAAACGGGTTATGATTTTTTGTATAATTATGACGCGATGCAAAAAAAGGGGAACGTGAACGTGGATGTGAAATCAGTACCATTGAAAGATTTCCTGACAGGGGTATTAGAGGAAAAGGGATTGGAATATGAGTTTCGCGATGAGGTGATTATCGTGCAGAATAAAGAGCAGGTTGCAGACTCGAAACCGATGGCCCAAGTGGTAAAAAAACGTACCGTTTCGGGAACAGTGAAGGACACGGACGGACTACCGGTTCCGGGCGCATCGGTGATTGTCAAGGGAACACAGATCGGAGTTGCAACGGATGTAGACGGGAAGTTCCAGATCAAGGTTGACGATCGCCAAGACTTGGTTTTTCAAATTACTTTTGTGGGGATGAAGAGCAAGGAGGTAAAAGTCGGGAATGTAAAGGTCTTGAATATTGTACTAGAGTATGACACGAAAGCTTTGGAAGAGGTGATGATAACCGGTTACCAAACGATTTCACGGGAGCGAGCCACGGGGGCCTTCGATATCGTGTCAGCCGACCAGCTATCCAAACCGACTTCGGATATTGCCACACGTTTGATTGGAACAATGGCGGGGGGACAGAATCGTTTGGTAAGTTGGTATTTGAGATTCGCGGCCAAACGAGTTTGAACACGGATACCCGTCCGTTAGTTGTGATAGACGGTTTTGCCGTAGAGGATGATTTCAGTTCTATCAACCCGAATGACGTGGAGAGCATGACCATTCTGAAAGATGCGGCAGCAGCTTCTATTTGGGGAGCACGATCGGCTAATGGCGTAATCGTGATAACGACGAAAAAAGGGAAAGCGAATGCCGCAAAAGGGATGAATGTCAATGTTTCGGCTTTTGTAAAAATATCACCAAAGCTGGATTTGGATACTTATTATCCTTTTGTTTCTTCGGAAGAAGTGGTAGAGTATGAAAAACGCGGATTTGCGACAGACTTTTTCGGAAGTTTTTGGGGACCGATTGACGATAGTTACCTGAATGTGACCGAAGATTATTCACAGGCGGTGGTCGCATTAAATGAAAACCGGTTGGGATACATGTCGGATGATGAAATGAACCGTATTCTGGAACAATTGAAAAAACAGGATAACCGCAGTCAAATAAAAAAATATCTGTTACAATTGCCAATCACGCAACAGTATAATGTAAGTATATCAGGAGCTACCGAAAAAATGAATAACGTACTTTCACTGATGTACGAGAACGAAAAGGATTATTTCAAGGAGAATAACACAGACCGGGTCTTGATAAATTATAGAACAAGCGCAAAATTATTCCGTTGGCTGAATTTCGATTTTTCCGGGATGTTCCAATACAAAAAATTGGATAACAGCGGTTCCAGCAATGGTATTTTGAGTCTTTCTCCTTACGATATGCTGGTAGACGAGAATGGAGCACGTCTGCCTGTCACTTACGGGTATTATACTCCTATACTGGAACGCCATGTGCCGACAGAAAATTTCCCTTATTCCGATTGGACTTATAATCCAATTACAGAAATTGAAAACCGAGAGGTACTTTCTAAACAGTTGAATGCAAGATTCCAAGCCGGATTAACCATAAAATTCTGGGAAGGGCTTTCGTTGGACTCAAAGATTCAATACGAGATGTTCAATACGAATAATTCAAGTATTTATAACGAGAAAACTTTTACAACTCGTCGAACCGTGAATCAGGCCGCATCTTGGGATAAAGTAACCAATAAAGTGACCCCGAATATTCCACTAGGAGGTATCAAGCATATGTCAAAATCAGAACTTAACGCTTATAGTTTCCGCAATCAATTGAATTTCAATCGTAACTTTGCAGATAAGCATGAGGTGAATTTTATTCTCGGCACGGAGATCAACCAACGTATTACGCAGTCTACCAACTATCCGATGACTGTCGGATACGATGATGACAAATTAACTGTCGGAATTTATCCCAACGGGGTAACAGGAACAGAGGACTGGATGGGAAGCAGGCAAAATTTCTCTTATACCAATGAATTTTCGTACGAAACCGACCGTTATTTTTCATTGTTCGGTAATGTTTCTTATACTTATGACGGTAAATATACACTCTCCGGCAGCGTACGTACAGACGCATCAAACCTGATCACGGATGACCCGAAATATCGTTATGCTCCTTTTTGGTCGGTGGGAATCGGCTGGCAAATCGGGAAAGAAAATTTCATGAAGGATATGGAGGCTTTAGACCGTTTGAACATACGTGTTACTTACGGGTATAATGGGAACGTGGACAAAACGACCTCCTTCCGTCCTTTGATTGATATTTCCGCTACCCAAAATACTTACACGCACGAGATCACGTCCAGCATCAGCAGCTTTGGTAATCCCACGTTAAGATGGGAAAAAACAGGAACCTGGGATGTTGGTATTGATTACTCTTTCTGGGGAAACAAACTAAGCGGAAAACTGGATCTTTATAACAAGAAGGGGAAGGATTTGATCACCTCGATGACAATTCCGGCTATCAATGGAACCCGGTCGCAAAAATTAAATACGGCACAGATGATAAATCGCGGTTTTGAATTGGAGGTAAGTACACGTATACCGATTTTAGCCTCGAATATTGTTTGGACCGGAAGTCTGAATTTCTCGTATAACAAAAATAAAATCACGAATCTTTACAGGGTAACTTATGGTTCTTATGATTTGTATTCCGGAGGTTCATCTGCCTACGTAGAGGGATATAACGCCAATACATTGTGGGCGTACAAGTATGCAGGCGTGGTAAATAGAGGTTCGGAGGATGATCCTTATTGGCTTCCAGCTATTCATGGCGCTGAAGGGGAATTGTTTGATTTTTCAGACTGGACTTCAGGAGATGCACGGGATTACATGGTAAACATGGGTACAAAGGTTGCCCCATATACGTTGGGTTTCTCCAATTCCTTCAAAATTTACGATTTTGACTTGTCGTTTATCATCACCGGTAAATTTGGACACAAATTCAGACGTTGTTCGTTTAATTATCCTGATATGTCAGGTGGTTACGCCATGCCGAATAAATATTACAAGGAGGTATTGGAATCCGACCCGATGGATATGGTACCGATTCCGTTTGACAGGCGAGAAGAGTCTTATTTGTACTGGAACAGTTATTACCCGTATTTGGATTACCTGGTGGAGAATGCTTCGCATGTCAGGATTCAGGAAATTAATCTCACTTATAATATGCCGACACGCTTGTTGTCAAAAATCGGTATTTCTTCCTTGCAAATTTATGTACAAGGAAATAATCTTCACACATTTGTCGCTAATAAATACGACGAAGATCCGGAATATCCGACAAGCATGAATGGAGGAACTATCCGCCCGAGGGCTTCATACACATTGGGATTGAAATTTAATTTTTAAAAATAAGGCATTATGAAACAAAGATATAAATTCATGTTATGGATATCGGTTTGTTTACCGCTAATGGTTTCTTGCGACGAATATCTTGACGTGCAACCTTCTAAAACGAGTTCTCTGGTCCCCACGACGCTAGAACATCTGGAGACCTTGTTGAACGATTACGATAGTTTTTATCAAGAAACGAATGGAACAGCTATTTACAGTAGCGATGACTATGGATTGTACAAGGAAATCTATGAAGCGAAATCCAACGCTTACGGTATTACGACTGTTGAGTTTGCAACTTGGGACATCGAGTATTTGCCAGGTAGAGGGGATGGCCTCTGGACAAGTGAATATAAAAAAATCTTTACGGCTAATATGGTGTTGGAAAATTTAAACAGAGTATCCGGCAATGCAGAACAAAAGAAAGTTTTGGAGGCAGAAGCTCACCTGATAAAAGCTTATAGTTATTGGATTTTGGCAAATACCCATTGCCTGCCTTACACGGAAGCCAATAAACATGAAATGGGTTTAGTTCTGAAAAACTCCGTAAATTTTGAAGAATCCCCTACCCGAGCCACACTGGAACAGACTTACACGATGATTGAACAGGAATTGGAAGGAGCCTTAAAGTTACAAAACCCTTTGACTGTTGTTAATAATAAATTCCGGACCTGGCGAGGTAGCAAACCGGCTGCAGACGCATTCGCGGCACGCTACTATCTTTTCCGAAATAATTACGCAGAAGCGTTGAAATATGCCAGTTACGCACTGGAAGGACATGATGAACTCATGGATTATAATGTTGATATGAGATATAGCGCAAATAAATCGGAAGTGACGATTAACCCCAATACAGATAAAGAAATCGTGGAGATAAAATTCCCTTACACGCACGATAATCAGATAGATATGACGGATATGATGGAATGGAAGGAATTCTATTATTTCCGGATGTTGAGTAATTCTTCATGGTGGTATATACCAAGCAAAGAATTACTAGCACTTTACGATCGGGACTATGATCTGCGCTATAAATATCACATGGTAGAAAATTATTCTTATGATAGGGGAATGACTTCTCCTGCATATGCATATCCGGGATATATCTTCTTTTATAAAGACCGGATCCCTTCAGGCCCGACGGTTGCCGAAATGATCCTGACAAAAGCAGAATGTCAGGCAAGGATGGGAGATTATATCGAAGCAATGAATACTGTAAATGTTTTACGAGAGAAACGCATAGACAAAAATGCACCTTCCGATAAAATTAAATTGTCGGCATCATCACAGACGGAAGCGATTTCCAAAATTTTGCAAGAACGTCGCCGGGAAATGCCGTTCTCCACACGTTGGTATGATATCCGGCGTTTCAATAATAATGAAGATCCGGATGATGATGTGGTTTTAACTCGTGAATTTTATCCTTATACGAATTTTGGTATTTTAGGGAAAGAGACTCTAAAAACATATTCGCTAGATAAAAATTCAAGACGTTTCGCTGCCCCAATCTTAAACACGGAGATTGAGAGCAGTCTCGGAAAGATTCAACAAAATATTTATTAACGTAGAGAAATTATACTAGGATATTAAAAATAAATGATAAAATGAAAAAGTTGACATTTATAATATATTGCACCTTGTGGTTAAGTTGTTGTATCGCATGTTCCGCAAAGGAAGATAAAAATACGTTCGTATTCAAAGGACGAATCGGAGGCATGGGCAGGCAGATGCACCTCGTGTATGTTGATTCGAGCGGAAAGTATGCACATTGCAATATCGCTTTGGAGAATGAACAATTTCATGTTGAATTCAAATTACCAGAACCACAAGTGGTAGAGGTTAATTGCAGACGTTTAATGAAAATGGTCGGAAACGGTTTTGTTCCTTGTAATTCCGGTAGTTTACTGTTCGTGGCGATACCGGGACAGACGTTAGAAGTGAATGGAGATTTAAAGAAGGATTTCGTAGATCTTTATCCCGGCGGAGATGCGGAGAACGACATTTTCCGGGAATACACATCACAGATGCATCCCATAGAGAATGAAAGTGTGAATCTGATGATTACGAACTGGACTGACTCAACCCTGACTACAGAAGAAAAAGCAGCTAATTTGCAGAAAATGGAAAGGCTCGAAAATGAAATGCAACGTATCCGCATGGATTTCCTTCAAAAATACGTTTCATCGGTAGGTGGTTTATGGTTATTGGAAGACATGTTGCAACGCACTCAATTGACAATGGAGGAGGCAGAACGCTTTTTCAGTATCGCAGATAAAAAATACGAGAAATTGACATACTACAAAAATATCGCTACCCGTATACAAGGAGCAAAAGCCACGGAGGTTGGTCAATTAGTACCTACTATTAAAACTTCCCGAACATACGACGGTAAACCTTTTGATTTGGCAGAATACAAGGGGAAGTATGTTTTGATAGATTTTTGGGGAACTTGGTGTGGTGCTTGTATTTCCGGAATGCCACAGATGAAAAAGTTTGCAGAAAAGCATGCGGATAAATTAGTATTATTAGGAATAGCCAAGGATAATAGAGAAACTTGGGAAGAGTATTTATCTAAATCGGAGTGGAATTGGAAACAAATTGTCGCTGGAGAAGGCGAGGAAGATTATGTTGTACGTTTTAACGTGCAAGGTTTTCCAACTAAAATTTTGATAGGCCCCGATGGCAAGATATTGAAGCGTACGGTCGGGGAAGACCCCGCTTTTTACGAGGAATTGGAACACCTCATGAAATAAGCGAACTTGTATCGCAGGCTTGCATTCAAAAAGAAATCGTCATAAACAACATTTTATGGCGATTTCTTTTTTATTTCGATGGTAGTAGTTTTTATAATCTATAACGTAGTAGTACAAGGTTGAATAAAAGTGTTATATCGTTGGCATAATCGGAAAGGCTGAAGATTACTGCTTTTTTCTCGTTTCATTTCAGAGATTTTCTTCGAGGATGCCTCTATTGTATTTAGAAAGCGAATAATAATACAAATAACATGAACGATTTTGTAAATACATTTGTACACCCGGAAGATGCCGCTGCCCTTAAATTGATGAAATCAATTCCCGGCTTTGATCTGGTGGTGAAGAAGGTTCTCGACCTGAGCTACGAAACTCTCTTGTACGGGATCAACATGGCCTCGAAAATCAGGCTCTCGGAAAAGCAAATGCCCAAGTTATATTATCGCCTTGTCATCATATGCAAACGACTGGGCATTGATGTTCCCGAGTTCTACCTCGAAATGAATCCCTATCCCAACGCCTACACATTCGGAGATACCCGGATATTTCTGGTTATCACCTCCGGCTTGCTTCAATACCTCAAAGAAGATGAGGTCGATTCCGTGTTAGCCCACGAATGCGGACACATCCTATGCCGTCACGTGCTATATACCACGATGGCCGACCTGCTGAAAACAGGCGGGGATGCCTTGGGACTTCTCGGACCTTTCCTAGTCCCGCTTCAATACGCCATGCTATACTGGTCACGCAAGAGCGAGCTATCGGCAGACCGCGTGGGAGCGATTATCAGCGGCAAGGATACGATCGTGAAAACTCAATTGCGACTGGCCGGCGGACCGGAAGAGGTTACCGGCGAGGTTAACGTGGAAGAGTGGGCGAAACAGGCCGACAGTTACGAGGAAATTCGGGACGGGAAGACATGGGACAAATTCCTCCAGATCGTGGCAACCGCAAATCTTGATCACCCGTTCGCCGCCGTCCGGGTGAGAGAAATCATGAAATGGTGTGACACTCCCGATTTTCAGGATGCCCGAAAATATATTCACGAACATTATGCGATCAAAAATCGCTGTCCCCGTTGCGGGGCCAAAGTCGAGGAAAACTGGACCCATTGTATCTATTGCAACACGAAACTTTAAACGCTCTTGTTTCATAAGTTCTAATCCAATAAATCATTTATCATGAAAAAAGAAAAGACAATCAAGCATTCCTCCCTCCGGGAGAAACTGTTAGAATATTCGAGAAAAGTGGGAAGGGCAAGCGCTCGCCCGGTACTACTCATGTACCAAGTCATGAAAAGTCCGAAAACTCCGAAGGGCGACAAACTTCTGATCTTTGCCGCGCTCTCCTACCTGTTACTACCCATGGACATTATCCCAGTAAAACGGTTGCCCCTTCTCGGCTGGTTCGACGAGATATTCTCGCTAACCGTAGTTTACCAAAAAGTCTGCAAGTATATCACCCCGAAAATAGAATACAAGGTTAATTGTACCCTGGACAAGTGGTTCCCGGAATACTCCAAATACGAGGTATTAACCCAATAACAAAGAACACCCGCATGAACAGAGAATTACGATATGCTTTACAGGGGACAGCCCGACACACGATCTTCGAGGGTGAAACATGGGTCAGCGATCTATTGGCCGACCTCACGGAAGAAAACGCGCGACACCAGATCTCCCAAAGATTTGACGACCGTTTTTCATACACATGGTTCGGGATTTTGTTCCAGCGAGGCCGAGCAAGCTGGGCCGAGAAATACGGGCTATTGTCGTTATTCAACAAGGGAAGTCACTTCATGTACATGCCGATTCACAAGAAACAATTCCGAGATCCCATCTGGGATAACTATCTGCCGGAACGTCTGAAAATGCTAAAGAAAGGGCATGTTCTGGCAGAACTCTCCTGGATTTCGGAAGACGAGATCGAACTCAACAAATGCATCCGAAAATATACCGATTGCGACAACGAGGAGTACGATGAACTGGAAATCCGGATGAAAGGATTTTATAACAGGCACGGTCATTTGAAAGCCCCGTTTACTATTGAAAAAGTTGAAATATATTAAATTAAAATACAAGACCATGAAATATTACGAAGTATGGAGACAGGACACATTTGCCGGAGAAGACTACTTTTGCGGGCGGTATCTTACCCGTCAGGAAGCTGTTGAAGCACTCCTGCAAAAAGAGAAAGAAGTCGAGAAAACACAAGACGAAGAAATACGAGATACATATTCCATTATCGTCATTACCGAAAACGAAATCGAAGAACGGGAAAAAGAACAAAACCGGATTAATATCGAGAAAGCAGCCGAAGCGTCCTTCAACGTAAAACACTTGACCCTCCACATTCGCGAACTTTTAAGGCTATTCAAGAACGCATGGGAAAAAACCGATCCAATATTATTAAGAAAAAACGAAGAAGAAAACAAGTTAATCCAAGAAGTAACATGCAATAATGAAGAAGATTGTTTCTCTCAAATAGGATTCAGCACATTTCACAGCAACGGGTGGCTCATCGTCAGCATTAATGTCACGGTACGAAGCGGAAAATATTTCCACGGAGGCCGCATCACGTCCAACCACGTGTTTATAAACTCCCGACGGGCTATGTTGGAATGGGCCGATACGAAGGAAGCCCTGGACGATTGCACGAACAAGATAAAAGAATTAATAAAAACTTTTTACAAAGACTAGTCTGAATAAAAAAAAGAAAGCTATGAAAAGATTGAAAAACATGACCATATTCTGGAAAATCATTGCCGGGAGCCTAACCGCTTGTATTTTGATTTTCACGCTGGCATTCTGCTATTTTTTCTACGAGAAAGAAATAAAAGATGACTTGTTTTATACATCCGAGTATTATGATACACAAATATCAAGGCATATATGGTACCACAAAAGCAGTTATGACGGCAAGGGATATATTTTCAACTGTGAAACCGGGAAGAAAACATTGAAAGATGTTAGCTGGATTACCCTCTCGGAAGAAGGAGATCCTCTTGCTGTCTTCTCCACGGGAGAGAAAAGAGGATATTTCAATATCCACACCGGGAAAGTATCCTTACCCGCCCAGTATTCCAAAGCCTGGATATTCTCGGAAGGTGTTGCAGCCGTGTCAACGAATGACAGCCTATTTTTTATAGACCACACGGGAGAGAAAATATTCGAGCATGGTTTCATCCTCCCGCAAGAAACAAGGGATTACTGTTTCCACAACGGTTATTGCCTGTTGGCAAACGAGAAAGGACAAATGGGATTGATTGACAAAAGCGGTAATTGGGCTCTTGCCCCGGAATACGATAACCTAGTACGTGAAGGACGCAATTACTGGTCCGCTTGCAAGGATGGACGCTGGGGTGTTTACTCCGATTCTCTGGTAGAGATTCTCGCTTGTGAATATGAAATGGTCACCGTGTCGGAAGACCGCGGGATTTACATCTCCCAAAGCGATCACATCCAAAAACGTTGCGACTACGACGGTACGATCCTCGACGATTTTATTTGCGGAAGTATCTATCAACTCAGTTACGACACGGGAATATACAACGAAAACGGAGAGACCATGATGGCCATGGCTCAATGCTGGATGTACGCGGTGGAAACCGGATATTACGGATTAATAAGTCCCGAGGGTAAACTCATCACCCCTCCTCGCTATAAAAACATCGAGGCTCTTGGCAAAGATATTTATCTCTGTTCATACGATTATAACGGAATATTCAGCCTTCTCCTTGACAGCAAGGGAAATATTATTCATCCACAATCGAGCAACCATTAACCGGAACATGATGAAATTCAAAATTCATAAAGCGACAATCTACCAAGATGCTTTCGACAAAGAAATCGGAACCTGTATCACCGTATATATCGAAAACGGGATTCTCTCGATCATTCAAGTCGATTGGGGCGGCATTACCCACGAATACTCCCGCGACGGCGAGGTCGAAAGCTTCCTGTTCTTCGATCTACCGAACATGAAGAAACTCGCCGGGACCTTACATGTCAAAGGAGATGAAATGCTGGTAAAGAAAATCGCAGAACATTTCGGACGACACAAGAGTTTTGCCAAGCACGAGATCCAAAAATACTGCGACAAACGGGAAATCATGTATAAAACTCACGTGTATTACTAGCGGATAGTTTCTCCCGTTCTTTCTTGGTAAGGCCGTTGACTACAATATCGTAAGATTTTTTCACAAGTTCCCGGATCTTGTTATCCGGGACATCCTGGTTGAAATGGACGCTAATCCAATATTTCTTGTTCATGTGCCAGCCGGGGGTTATCCCGACGTACCGGGCCCGTAATTCTACCGATTCGTCGGGATCACACTTGATACAACAAAAATCGAACACCTCGATATTCACGAAGCAAAACCATTTGTCCGACACGTAGAAACATAACACATCACGGCTATATTTATCCGCAACATTCGGAAAAGGCATTTTCTCGTACACGCCCTCCAGCGAAAGGCAATATTCTCTGAATTCTTCGATATTCATTTTATCTGACTTTTTTCCGATACCGGTTTTACCCGCGCCCAAATATAAAGAATAAAAAGGATATAATAATCTCCCTGCCACGAGTAAAATAAATCCTAAACTCATTATTGGCAGAGAATATTCATCTTCAGAAAATTTATTCACACCAAACCCAACAAAATCACCCAAAACAAAACACAACAAACAAAATACAATATAGAAAGTTTTCAAAATAAAACACACAACATACTAACAATAAATACATTGCTATTTTAATTACATCAACAAAATTATTTATTTCAAAAATCGCTATCATTATATAATTATTTTATCATACCTTTGTCATGCATTCGGTTCACCCCGGTGACGAACAGGGAAGCAGGTGAAAATCCCGCACTATACCCGTAGCTGTAAGTTCTATTTTAACGCTTGAATCAGGAATCCACTGTCTAGTGATGGGAAGGAGATTCAAGACGAGAACAAGTCAGAAGACCTGCCGATTGCAACTATAATTTTAAAGCTTTCGGGTCAAAAGCAAGAAAACAGAGTCGAGATCGAGCGATCTTTCTTCGTGTCTTTTTTCCCGGAATAATGTTAACCACAAAAAACTGAAACATGGAAAAATCAAACACGTTTTCAAAGATCGTGAAACGCAACGGGGAAATTTGCGATTTCAAAGCAGAAAAAATCGAACAGGCTATCTTCAAAGCGACACGAGCAACGGGTCAACCGGATCGCAAAACAGCACACGCTTTATGTACCAAAGTAGTTGAGATTCTCTCTTTCAACACCCCTGAGAATCAACTCCCGCACGTGGAACAGGTGCAAGATACCGTGGAATTGGTTCTTTTTCAACACGGTGACCTGCGATTGATGAAAACGTACCTACTCTACCGCAAACAACATGAACAAATTCGAAACTCAAAAACCCTGCTAACAAATATAGAGGTGATCGACAATTACCTGAGCCTAAGTGACTGGCGGGTAAAAGAGAGCGCCAACTCATCCTATTCCTTACAAGGATTGAATCAACACATCGCAACACAAATCACCTCCAATTACTGGTTAAGCCAGCTTTACCCGGAACGCATTTCCGAAGCACACAAAAGCGGGGCGTTACACATACACGACCTAGGATTCCTCAGCGTGTACTGCGTTGGCTGGGATTTGAAAGACTTACTAACCGTCGGGTTCCGGGGAGTGGAAGGGAAAGCACAAAGTAGTCCGGCCAAACATCTTCGCACAGCCCTCGGGCAGATCGTGAATTTCTTTTACACCATGCAAGGCGAGGCTGCCGGGGCTCAGGCGTTTTCCAATTTTGACACGTTTCTTGCCCCGTACATCCGATATGACAACCTGGACTACAAGCAAGTGAAACAATGCTTGCAGGAGTTCCTGTTCAACCTGAACGTCCCAACCCGCGTGGGCTTCCAAACCCCATTCACCAATATCACGATGGACCTGACGGTCCCGGACTTTCTAAAAAACGAGCATATCGTACACGGGGGAGAGATCAAGGAGGAGGTGTACGGGGATTTCCAAGCCGAAATGACCACGTTGAACAAAGCCTTCGCGGAGGTCATGAGCGAGGGAGACGCTTCCGGCAGCCTGTTCTCGTTCCCGATCCCGACGTATAACATCACGCCGGATTTCGACTGGGAAAATCCAGAGTACGAGGGTATCTGGGAAATGACAGCCAAGTACGGAATCCCTTATTTCTCCAATTTTGTCAACTCGGACATGAAACCGGACGACGTGCGAAGCATGTGCTGCCGTCTCCGCCTGGATAAACGGGAATTGATGAAACGAGGCGGGGGGTTATTTGCCGCCAACCCGCTGACAGGTTCCGTGGGTGTGGTCACGATCAACCTGCCCCGGTTGGGTTATGAAGCCAAATCGGAAGAGAATTTCTTCCAACGCCTGCAACACCTGATGGAGATCGGGAAAGAGAGCCTAGAGATCAAACGGAAAGTAATCGAACGATACACGGAAAAAGGGCTCTATCCCTATTCCAAATATTACCTGCGATACATCCGCGAGCGCAATGGTTGCTACTGGAAAAATCACTTCTCAACCATCGGGATTACCGGGATGAACGAATGTTGCATGAACTTCCTGGGTGTCCCCATATCTCACCCCGACGGAGCCGAGTTCGCACAGAAGGTGATGCACTTCATGCGAGAGGTGCTGACTCAATTCCAGGATGAGACCGGGAACATTTACAACCTCGAAGCAACTCCGGCAGAAAGTACCTCCTACCGTTTCGCACTGCTCGACACGGCCGAGTACCCGGATATCATCGTTGCCAATCACGAACAATACAAGAAAGGAGCGCAACCTTATTACACCAACTCAACTCACCTGCCAGTGAACTTCACAGACGATCTGTACGAAGCCCTAGACCAGCAAGACAAATTGCAAACCCTGTACACGGGAGGAACCGTGTTCCACGTTTTCACGGGAGAACGCAGGACTTCCGCCACGTCAGCAAAGAACATGATTCGCAAGGTGACGGCCAATTTCCGCCTGCCCTATATCACCCTCTCCCCCTCGTTCAGTATATGCCCGTCACACGGGTACATCGCCGGGGAACATTTCTCCTGTCCGAAATGCGGGGCGAAATCGGAGGTTTACAGCCGTATCGTGGGATACATGCGTCCCGTGAGTCAATGGAACAACGGGAAGAGAGCCGAGTTCGACGACAGGAAGTTGTTCGACAAAAGAGTACAGGAAGAAGAAGTTTGTTTATCATGCGAATAGGGGGATTCATCAAGCAAAGCCTGATTGACTGGGAAGGCAAAGTCACCTCGGTCATTTTCACGAAAGGCTGCAATTTCCGTTGCGGGTATTGCCACAATCCTTATCTCGTTCTGCCGGAATTAATCCGGCAGACACGAGACATGGAAGAGGTGGAGATTTTAAATTTCCTCTCCAAACGTAGACATTGGCTCGACGGGGTAGTCATTTCGGGCGGAGAACCGACCCTGCAAAAAGATTTACCCGATTTTACCCGCCGGATAAAAGAATTCGGCCTACCCGTCAAGCTCGACACGAATGGGTCGAACCCGGATATCCTGAAACAATTAATCCGAGACCGGAGCATTGACTGTATCGCCATGGACATCAAGTCCGTCCTCTCACCGCCTTGCTACCAGAAGGTCAATTACACGACAAACGCATCGTTACTGGAAAAGATAAAGCAATCTATACAGATCATCAAGCATTCGGGACTGGAGTATCAATTCCGGACTACCGTTATCCCACAAGTTCAAACACCCGAAGAAATAGAAAACCTAAAAGAACAATTCGCGGATTCTTGTTATATCATACAGGAATTCAGAGATGGCGATATTCTGGATAACCATTTGTTGATCAACACTTACCACGCCGGAGTAAGCCCCCAAGAAAACGATTGTCATAAATGATGTATTTTAGCGTGAAAGGATATTATCCACACAATTAAAATATTAATATTTAAGCACATAACCACAAAGCGATTTATCTATAAGTTTTTGTACCCTCTTTGAAAAGTATTATCTTTGCGCTGAATTTTGGAGCAAAAGAGGGAGTTTAATGTCGACTTTTCAGACATCCTCTTGATAGGGAATCCGGTGTGAAACCGGAGCTGTACCCGCAGCTGTAATCTCTCATCCAATTATCCGGTACCGTTATGCCACTGTTCTTTCAAGAATGGGAAGGCCCTCCGGATAACAGAGAAAGCCAGAAAACCTGCCAAACTTCACTTTGTTCAACGTTTCGGGGTGTAAACAATGAATTGTTCCATATCGGGCACACGCCCAAAAGAAACAGCATTCATCGTTTTCCATCCTTAATTTTAATATCGCAACAACTAAAATGATGAAAAAAATTCTATTCTTATTGCTGTTTGTAGCCGCCTTCATGGCTTGTTCGGATGATGACAATACTCCACAACCGGAACCGGGTAAAAAAGCAAAAATGATCGTGGTGAATGAAGGACTAATGGGCAAAGGTCTCGGTTCAATATCTGTCATCTACGATGACGGTAGCTCCGTTTACGATATCTTCCGGGATGTAAACAACAACCGTCCTCTCGGTGATGTCGCTCAATCTATTTCTTATATCAATGGAAATTATTTTGTTCCCTTGAATAACTCGAACAAAATAGAGGTTATTGACCCGGAAACATTTAAATCCGTGACCACGATTAAAGCTGATCCCGGTTCTCCTCGTTACATTCAAGCTATCAACGAAACAGAAGCCGTTGCTTCTGATTTAAATAACCAGCTCATTAAATTCAATACCCAAACATTCGAAATTATAGAAGCTATTGCAATCCCAACTTCTATCGAACACATGGCGACCATTAATAATAAATTATTCGGTCAAGCCAAAGGTAAGATTGTCGTATTTGATATTAACAATATCAAAGCAACAGGTATGCGCACGATAGAAGGTATTGACAACGTGGCAAACACGACAAACCTGATAGTAGATAAAAACGGGATGTTATGGGCTTATGGTAGTGAAACAGACAAAGTGACTCTACATTGTATTAATCCGACAACCGAGGAACTTTTGAATAGTTACGAAATTCCATTTACACCAAGTGATGCCGAAGATTTTGGCGAAGGATCTATCATAGGTGCACCTTTTAGCTGGGGCACGGACCTAAATCGCATGGATACCGATCGTACAAAAGAGAAACTTTATTTCTGCCTGAAAACATGTAAGGCCATCGCTTGGGACGGGGTTAAAGAGCAAATGGTAGTATATTCGTTTGACATCAACACACATGAATATACGCCCTACCGGACTCTCCTCGGACTAAACGAAATGTACGGGATGGGTATTTCGCCTGATGGAGACGTATTCCTATGTGATTGCCTCGATTACACGGCTCAACGCGGCTATCTTCGTGAGTTCAAAGCAGACGGAACAGTTGTCAGCACATATGTCGGCGTGTATCCGACGATGATTTATTTCACGGAATACAACACTCCCGTAACAAGTACACAAAAATAAACATCAAATAATCGGGTATTAGGCATCAACTTAATACCCGAATACTCAACACCATGTATCACTTAATCGGGTTCTTATTACTTTCTCTCGCATCCATCATTTCATTCGGTCAACAAACCGACAGTATTGCCATGTACGGGAAATTAGATAGCGTGCTTGTTCAAGAGAAAAAAACAAGCAAAATGAAAGATGCTAATGTCGGGGCCCGACTCAGTACCATTGAAATCGCTACCTTGAACGCCAATAAAACTAAATCATTGGCGGAATTACTAGCAGACAACTCTGTCATATATATCAAAAGTCTTGGACAAGGAGCCCTTGCCACGGCATCCTTCCGAGGAACAGCCCCTGCCCATACCCGGGTTAATTGGAATGAAATCAATATAAACCCTCCCATGTCCAGCACGTTCGATTTTTCCCAGATTCCAGTCTTTTTTATCGATAACGCAGAACTATCATACGGGGGAGGACAATTAAAAAATGGAACCGGGGGGCTCGGTGGCAGCATCAATTTAAACAACCTGCCGAACTGGCAAAAAACACGTCAGATATCTGTTTTCACGGAATACGGTTCGTATTCCACGTACACGGTTGGAGCTTCTGCCCGATTTAGTTCCAACAAATCACAATATCAGACAAGAGTTTATTTCCAACAATCGGATAACGATTACACATATATCAACAAAGTGTTAATGAAAAATCCTTTCCGGGAAAAGAGAAAAGAAGCCAAATATAAACAAGTCGGCTTGATGCAAGAAGCCTATTTCAATTTATCGCCATACACGACACTATCATCCAACGTATGGCTTCAATTCGGAGATCACCAACTTCCTCAGCCAATCATGGTAAATATCAATCAACATGAGCGACAGAAGGAGCTTGCTTTAAAGGGATACATGGGTGTAGATTACACGAAAAGAGCTCACAAGTTATACATTAAAGGAGCTTACCTACTCAATACGCTCCGATATAAATCGCAACACGATAATTACCAAGTCGCAGATAAAAAAAACACGAACCACACGAACACATATCATTTTAGTACTGATTACTATTATGACGCATGTCCCGGCCTGATACTAAACACCTCGCTTTCGTACACGCACGACCGCATCAAGTCGGAAGCATATCAATCACAAACGGATACTTCTAATCTCCGGACCCGCAATATACTAACCTGGCAAGGGAACGCCAGATGGAACGCCACGTCATGGCTTTTACTGAACGGGCAATACATGGCAGAACTCAATGACAACCGATTCGTATCGACGTACTCGATCGGGTTCCTCGCACAGATTGCACCAACCCTACATTTTAAAGGAAGCATGGCGTATAACTACCATTTCCCAAACATGAACGACCTTTACTGGGAACCGGGAGGAAATCCAGATTTGAAACCAGAGAAAGGGTATTCTTACGACATTCTTTTCTCTTATACCCCGAGTATCGGTAAATACTTCTCGCTAAAAACAGAAATCTCGGCATACCTGATCAATCTCGACGACTGGATTCTATGGCTTCCTTCCTCGGAAGGACGTTTTTACTGGTCTCCACAAAACAAACAAAACGTACGTTCATACGGATCGGAATTATATGTCAAGGGAGAATACACGAGAAAGAAGTTTTCTGGCAACATAGCGATCAATTATTCCTACTCCCCAGCCATTAACCGGGAAAGAGCTTTCGCCGAAGACGCCAGCTACCATTGCCAGTTACCTTATATTCCCAAACACAAAGGAAACGTACGGTTTGCCTTAGATTATAACAAGAAATGGAGTTTCACGTACCAAGTTACCTACACGGGTTTACGTTACACCACGGCAGACGAATCGTATCACACCAACGATTACACCCTGCATAATACAAGTTTGAGTTATCATCTTCTTATCGGTAAACGATACGAGGCTACCGCTCAATTACAAGTTGATAATCTTTTTGATGCCTATTACGAGTCAACACAATATTATCCCATGCCCCTAAGAAATTTCCGGGCATCGATTCTATTTACCTTTTAAAAAACAATACTCATGTATAAATTTCTTTTTTTGCCCATATTATTCCACCTCTTCGCTTTCACGGGAAAAGCACAAGAAAGTAAACGTATCGTGTCGCTAGCCCCATCGATCACGCAGAACCTATATTTAATCGAAGCCCAGGGACAGATTGTCGGGTGTACCCGGTTCTGTTTGACGGAAGCGAAAGACTCGATTCCCGTAGTGGCGGATGCCGTGAACGTGAACATGGAGAAAATTGTCGCACTAAGACCGGACATCGTGATCACCTCCGGGTTAACTCCCCCGAAAGTGTTAGACGGACTCGAACGTATGGGAATCAAAACCCTTCGCATCGGCCAACCTAAGAATTTCAACGAAATATGCGAACAATTGATAATCCTGAGTGAAATTTCAGGAAAGAAGGAATTGGCAGAAACGATCGTGCGGGAGAGTAAAACCCGTCTTGCCACCATACAAAAAAATATTCCCTCCGGGAAACACCCGAAGATATTCATGGAGATCGGAGCCAACCCTTTGTACACGGCACTTCCCGGTACATTTATGCACGACTATATCCAACAAATAGGAGGCCTCAACATCGCCCAGGAGCTTGACAATGCTTCTGTCTCGAAAGAATACGTGTTGCTTCAAAACCCGGAAGTGATCTTCATCGTGGGTATGGGTATCGCCGGGGAAGAAGAAAAGACCCACTGGCAAGAAATCAAAAGCCTTAAAGCCGTCAAGGATAATAAGATATTTACCCTTGATGATTATATTTGTAGCCCCACCCCCGTCACTTTCGTGAAGACGGTGGAGGAACTAATTCAAATGGTCTATTAAAACTCGATACTCAATTTCACTTTACCCCCCCAACCCCTTTTCAACAATTTCGAAAAGGGGCTTGAAGGTGATATTGTTCGCGTCATTAAGCAATCCGCACTCCCAGTTTGCGGAAGTTTTTCGGTTGTCCGAAAAGCACTAACACGTCTTTTTCCATGAAAACGAGATCGGCGGCAGGGTTATCCAATACCAGCGTTTTATTGGCCTTGGGGACGAAACGTTTTAAGGCCACGAGTTTCAGCCCGAATTCCTCCTCGAAATTAGCATCCACCAGTTTTCTCCCAATGAAGGCAGTATGCACCTCCCACTCGATCACCAAATGATCGTCATCCACCACGTAAGAATCGACCGTTGTGCCCAACTCAACTTTCGTGGCAAAAAAGTCGGCGTATTCCCATTCGGGATTAATCACCTCGGTAATCCCCATGGATTGCAATATCACCTTGTGTACAGGGGAAATAGAACGAGCCACTATTCGCTTTACCCCCAACTGTTTCAACAGGGCGACCACCAATAAGGAGGTCCCGAAATCTTTCCCGAACACGACAAACACGACATCCACTTCTGTCAACGGGAGAGTCTGTAACGCCTGTTCATTCCTCACGTCCAGGGCCACGGTATTTGTTATCGCATCCTTGTACAAATTTATCTTGCTAATATCCGAATCCACGCCCAATACCTCATTTCCCCGCTTCGTCAATCGCTGTGACAACGCCACCCCGAAATTACCTAATCCAAATACGATACACTTCATAATAATTGAAAATTGAGAATTGAAAATTGAAAATGAAAAGAGGCGCCCTTTTCAATACCAACTCCAATTCATTCGTTTATACTTTTTATATTTCATTCTCTTACAAATATTTCCAAATCTCCGGCAATAATACTTTTTCCTTCATCTTCAATTATCTAAAGTATTACCGTTTCATCCGGATAAGTATATAATTTCGCTTCTTGGCTATGTATGAAACAAGCCAGCAGGGTAATCAGACCGACACGTCCCACGAACATAGTCAGGCTCACAATGATTTTACTTGCCACGCATAGGGTTGGTGTCAGGTTCAGCGTGAGTCCTACCGTTCCCAAGGCTGACGTAATCTCGAATACTGCTTGCGTGATTGTCGCCTCCGGTTCCAGCAGGATAAGGGCAAACACGGCCAGAATCGTCCATAAAATGGAAAGCACGATGATCGCATGTGCCCGGTTCACGTTCTCCCGGGTCAATTGCCGACGGGCAATGATCACCCGATCCTGTCCTTTAAGAAGCGCCCAGATATTCTTCAGGGCAATCACGAAAGTCGTCACCTTGATACCACCACCGGTTGACATAGGCGCCGCCCCGATCCACATCAATACGATCGTCAGGAAAATGGTCGAGGTATGCAGGATAGACATATCCACGTTGTTGAATCCGGCCGTACGGGGAGTTACCGCACCCATGAAAGCCGTGGCAAATTTTCCGGTTACCGACATTCCTTCCAACGTGTTGTGATTCTCGAAAATCCAGAATAGTCCGGTTCCCACGACCAACAATACCAACGTGGCCGGCAAAACAATACGTGTTGTCGTACTCACGATTCGGGGTTGGTGTTCCACTTTATAACGCAATCCCAACAAGCATTTGATGTTATTCCGTATCCAATAATGGAAAAGCCGCACGTAATTAAACAAAATCGGGAAACCGATTCCTCCGAATATAATCAGGAAAGCCAGAATGACCTGCAAACCGTAGATATGCCTTATCAGCGGATCGTACAAGTTACCGGGTAATGTGGAGAATCCCGCATTACAAAACGCCGACACGCCGTGAAACAACGAGAAAAAGAACTTGTTGCCGATACCCGCCACATCCTGTATCTGCAAATACACGAGATACACACCTACCCCCTCGATGATAAACGTTGTCAGCACGATATACACGACGGTACGGAATATATCACTCAAAGAAGCCTCGTTCAATAAATTCTTCATCACGAACTGATCGTGAAAAGAAGTTCCACTGAGGAAGGACATGGCGAAAAAGCTGGTAAATGTCATCACCCCGATACCCCCGACCTGAATCAAAAACAACAGAATCACCAACCCTGTCGGCGTGAACGTGGCACTCGTGTCGACCACCGTTAACCCGGTCACACAAACCGCACTTGTCGAGGTAAAAAGCGCGTTGACAAAAGTGATCCCGTCATACGTGGCATTGGGCAGCATTAACAGTACCGCCCCCAACAAAATAATAAACAAGAAGCTCGTGGCAAAAAGCACTTCCGCTTTCACCCGGCTCCGTAATACCACGAATATCTGTTTCGACAACTGGATCACACTAAGCAGCAACACGATAATATAAGTCAGCCCCCGTTCCAACGAATGCCAGAAAGGATGTTGCGCCACGAAATCAGGGGCATCTATATAACTTGAAAAGAGGGTCATTCCCAACAACACGAGCAATACTAATACCTCTACCCAAAACCCTTTCTCCGCTCGCAACAGTTTAAAATTGAACAAAAATCGCAAAATTCCCAACATCAAGAACAATCGCAAAATCACCCGGTACGTGAAATACACCTCATGATGATAGCCTTCCGGCATCTCGAATCCAAAGCGGTAAATAATCAAGATCACCGCCAAAAAAGAGGCTAAAAACAAAAGCGCGTTACTCGCGATTTCCACGAGTTGCTTGACCGTGCGATATATTTGTTTTAACCGATATCGAACCTCCACTGAAAACATAGCACTACTTTTTTAACAAATAACGTTCATCTATTAGCAAGGGTTACACTTTTTCACCAAATAAAATCACACGCTACCGATAAGCCTCCACCGATTTCCAAGTTTAATCATTTTTTCGCATCTTTGCACGTCAAAGATCATTTATCACGAATAAAAATTCCCATGCGAGGAAAATATTACAAATGGATCGGTTTTCTGGTACTCCTGCTGGTACTCCTCATGGGAAGCATCCTTGCCGGGTTATGCTTCGGGGAAATACATTTCTCGTTCCGGGATCTGTTCGAATTATGGAATGGCGATCCCGAGGATGTCCGGTTGAATATCCTACGCCAACTGCGAGTTCCCCGTATCCTGCTCGGTCTTATCGTCGGTGGGGCATTAAGTCTTTCCGGTATTATCTTGCAAGGTATATTCCGTAACCCACTCGTGGAACCTTACACGCTGGGTATATCCGGGGGGGCGTCCGTGGCTGTCACCACGGCTATCGTTTTCTCACTACCCGCTCTTTACGGGAGTTTTATGCTACCGGTAGCCGGATTTATCGGGGCTTTGGTCACGATCTTCCTAGTTTACACGCTAGGCATTAAAAGAGGTAAAATCCGCATACAGACCTTACTCCTCACGGGAGTTATGATCAGTTTTATTTCCTCCTCTCTCATGCTCCTCATCATGTCGGTCACCAAGAGCGAGAATCTCCACGGCATTGTCTTCTGGATCATGGGTTCGTTGAATGAAACCGATCCCGTACTGATCACGCTGATCTCCGTGGTCTCACTTGTTGTCCTCGGGATAACTTTTCTTTATACCCCGATTCTCAACGCCATGCGATTAGGTTCCGAGAGAGCAATTCAACTGGGAGTAAACGCGGGGCAAGCCATAAGGGTCCTCTTCCTATTGAGTTCCCTGCTCACGGGAATGTGCGTGTCTATTGTCGGGGTCATCGGCTTTGTCGGGCTTATCATCCCACAACTCATGCGTTTTATAATTGGTTCTGATTTCCGGGTACTGATTCCCGCCTCTTTTCTCGGTGGAGGAATCTTCCTTATCCTGTCGGATATATTTGCCCGGACCATCATCGCCCCCAATGAACTCCCAATCGGAGTGATCACCGGAATCATTGGGGGGATCATATTCATTGCCGTCATGGGAAGTAGTAAAACCGCAAAAACATTGGAATGATATGGAGAACGCTATCGAAATAAAACACTTACAGGGTGGATACGGTCCAAAACTCACCATTCACGATATCACGTTCAACGTGCCCCGGGGAAAACTCACCTCCATTATCGGACCCAACGGGGCGGGAAAGACCACGTTGTTTCGCGCCATCACGGGTATGCTTCCCGTGAAAGAAGGTTCCATTCTCGTCAACGGGGAGGACTCTTCACGCATGACCCACAAACAACGGGCCCAAAAGTTGGCTATCGTCAACCAAACCGTGGAGGCTGATTTTATCTCTATCGAAGATTACGTGCTCATGGGTCGACTTCCCTATCATGCACCCTTGCAACTTTTCGAGAGCAAAGAAGATTACGCTATTGCCGAGGAAAGCATGAAATTAACAGGAATATGGAATAAACGAGAAAAAATGATGAACCGCCTGAGCGGGGGCGAACAACAACTGGCCGCTATCGCCCGGGCCCTCACACAACAAACCCAAATTCTCCTGCTGGATGAACCCACTTCACACCTGGATATTTCTCACCAGATGAGGATACTGAACCTCGTGCAACGCTTGAACCGGGAACGTGATCTCACCGTGTTGCTGATCATCCACGACTTGAATCTTTCCAGCGAATTCAGCGATCAACTGGTCATGTTGAAAGAGGGACGCATTCACACCACCGGAACTCCCGAAGAGGTGCTTACTTACGAGAATATCGAAACCGTGTATGATACGCTCGTTGTCACGCATTCCAACCCCCTTTCCGGTAAACCCTGCATATTTCCGGTGTCGGAGAAGCACCAGACACTCATTTCATAAACACGAAGTAAACAGCAAGCACCAAACAGACACACGCCGCCAAATGATTCCATTGGAATGTGACGCCCTTAAAAAATAACATCGAAAAGATGATAAAAATGGTCAGCGTGATGACTTCCTGAACCACTTTTAACTGCATCAGCGAGAAAGGGCCCCCGTTCCCGATAAATCCCAATCGATTCGCCGGAACTTGCGCACAATACTCGAACAAAGCGATACTCCACGAAAACAGGATCACGCCAAAAAGAGGCCAGTTATCTATCCACTTCATTTCCTGCAATTTCAAATGACCGTACCAGGCAAAAGTCATAAAGATATTTGAAACAATCAATAATAATATCGCATAAAGCCCTTGCATACTCTCTATATTTATCCGTTAAATGATTTTCAAAAACACCGCAAAAGTATAAATTTTATTACCTTTGTTGATAACGATTCAGATAAACTTTATCAAGTAAGTATCAGTGCCATGAAAGCAAATAAAATTCAGAAAATAGAGATTCGCAATATATGGGGAAAATATAATTTCCGGTGGGAAGGTCTTAACTCCGACGTGAATATCCTGACAGGTATCAACGGAAGCGGGAAAACCACGTTCTTCAACATTATCGACGCCCTGCTTTCTGCAGATATTAAACGATTGAAACTATACAATATCGAAGCCGAAGTTACCATTGACGGAAGCGACATCATCTACCGGAAAGATACCACGCTAACCACGGTAAAGCAAAAACTGGCCGGGGTGAATTACTTAAAAATAAGTACTTTCGACGTGCCTATCCGGGATCGCCGGAAAATGGGAAAAGAAGACAGTCCTCTGCTCAGCGAACTAAAAGAGATCGTGTACAGCGTGGGAGAGAACAACAACTCGTTTTCCGATTACCGCCTTCGAGCCACGAACTTTCCCGATCAGGCGGAAAAGATCAATCGTCGGATTCGCAAGTTTTATGACACGGTGAATCATTTGTTTGCCGGGACAGGCAAAACGATAGAAATTGACCCGATGAGCAACCAGCTCGTGTTCCGGGACGGGAACGAGATCATTCACTTGTACAAGCTCTCTTCCGGTGAAAAACAGTTGTTGATCATCCTGCTACGCGTGTTCCTCATGGACGAGCAGCCGTACATCCTACTCATGGACGAGCCGGAAATCTCGTTGCACATTGAATGGCAATACCGCCTTTTTGAAGAGATTCAAAAACTGAACCCGCGTTGCCAGATCATCACGTCCACCCACTCCCCGAGCCTTTTCGGTGACGGCTGGGGTGATAAACTCGTGTTTATCGAAGACTTATTGATTCAATAACCTTATTAATTTTAGATTTTAAATTTTAGATTTTAGATTTGATTCATTCTGTGACTTAGAGATTCTCGATTCTGTGATTCTTTTCATACTAAATTTCAAACTCTAAATTCTACATTCTTGAAATCAACAATCACAAAATCTATTTCACTTTTAGTTTTTAACTTTCATTTTTTATGTATCGTCCTCCCGTTTCCAAAGAAAAATATTACTACCACGCAGCCAAGAGATTCATGATGGACGCCCAACTGTTACGTTGTCGTGCAGCCATTCACGTGGAAGACAAAGATGATATTATTTTCTGGAGTTCCATATTCAAACATTTCCGCCCGAACGATCGGTTCCATTTTATCGCTGGCTCCCGTAACGAACGGGGACACGAAACGAGAGGCGTAACCCAATGCCTGAAATACGTCAAACACCTGAATCCCAAGTTCTTTATATGTATTGATAGCGACTACCGCTATTTGCTACAAGAACAAGGAATAGATATCAGACATTTCATTTTTCAAACCTACACCTACTCTTTCGAGAATCACCATTGTTACGATAAAGGCTTGAACGATCTCTGTTACCGGATCACGACATTACAGAATAACGTGTTTGATTTCCGGCAATTTTTGAAGGAGTATTCAAATATCGTGTACAAATTATTCTTGTGGCACCTTTATTTTCTCGTAGCCGATCCGAAACGATTTTCGATTGCCGAATTCAACGAATTGATCTCTTTTCAATGGCAACGCCGCCCGGATATCCGCCAAAACGGTCGTCATGAATTGAACAAACTGAAAGGGAAAATCGACGTGAAGCTTTCTCAGCTTCGGAAGAGTTATCCTAAGGCCGACCTCTCTATCCTGGAAAATAAATACAAGGATATAGGACTAACCCCCGACACCACGTATCTTTTTATCCGGGGACATAATATTTACGACATGGTTTACATGCTCAACCGGGAAGTATGCAAGAAAGTATTGCGGATGGCAAAGGATTCGTTCACGGGATCACAACCTCCTCACGTCAATCTTTTTGGTTACCGGAACAGTATTGACGATCAGATGAAAAAGAACCTGTACTTCGGGGCTTACCCCGCGATTCAAAAAATAGAAGAGGATATTCACGCTTTATTTTAGTCCTGACCGATTTTTTTCTCCGGCTCCACGATCGAAAGAACGGCCTTAGGCTTCTCCCCGTCTTTCCCGATGATGAAGCGCACGGTTGCATGTATTCTTATCCCGGAACGTGAATTTTCCCATTTGGGTCCCTGACTCAACAAACGGATCAGCTCTTTGTTGCATTCCTTTGAAAAACTATCTTGGATACGAATACGACTGGGCGTGTTCTTTTTATTCAAATCGAAAGAAAACGAAATCACGCCCTCATTATTTTTATCCAAATCTTCTTTCGGGTATTGTAAAGCTTTCTCCACATATTGATTGAACCGAATCACATCGAGCGGCGCAACAACAACATCTGTTTTATCCTCTAGGGCTGAAGCCTTCATTGTTGTAACCGCTCCTGCCACAATCTGTTTTTTTACCATCGAATAACCCGTCACAACGACTTCATCCAATCGTTCTTGCACATTTTCCATCTTTATCCGTACCTGTTCCCCGGCTTTCACATCACACCCCTGCGATTTCATCCCGATAAAATTAAAGGTCAAATGCGCCTTTGTTCCCGGAATTGTCAAACGGAAACGCCCCTCAGCATTTGTTGCTACACCTAAACTTGTTCCGGTTACCATTACCGTTACTCCGGGAAGAAGATTTCCCGCTTCATCCACCACCGTACCTTCCACCACATTCTCGGGAATGCTTGCCTTGCTCTTCATCAAAAGAATTGAATCCCGTTTTACGGAAACCCCTTGCACTTCATCAGCCATTTCGATTATTCCCATAGTTTCCACGACTTTATTCTCCCGAGTCGTATTTTGCTTCTGCCGTTGATACTCTTCAGCAAGCGGGGACTCAATTTTACCTAAAGAATCTTTCCCACCAAGTCCTATCGCCACAGAATTCTCCTTGCGTCCCACTTCAATCTGCTGTCCGTCTTCCAAAATAATGCCACGAGAGGGAGAAGAAAGTTGGGCAATCACGGGCTCCGTAAATTTGTCTTCGCTCTGAACGTACCATAACGTACCGCAAATTGCCAGTACCAGGATCGAAGCCGCCATGTAAAGCCACCCCCATCTTTTCTTCCGGGACAAACGAGCCCGTTCTTCCAACTGACGTTCCAAACGAATCAATCCGTCCATCGGATCGCCCGGTGTCGTCATCAATCCTTCCAATGCCTCAAACAGGAACGGATCGGACAAAGCTTCCCGCTCCAACCGATTGGCAGATCCTCCTTTCCGACTACCTCGAAGATATTCTTTTATGTCATCATTCCGTCCCATACGATCTTATTCCTTTACGTTCCAAACACATTTTCAAGTTTCGTTTTCCATTCTGGATGAAACTCTTCACCATTTTCAATGAAAACCCGGTTCGCTCTTCGACTTCCTTATAAGAAAGCTCATCCAAGAAGAAATGATTCACGCTGATACGTTGCTTTTCCGGAAGAGCCTCGATACATTCCTGCAACGCTCTTTCCCGTTCTTCATCCTCCCCTGTAATCGTAAGATGAAAATCATCGCAAAATTCCATAAAAGAATCGTCCAAAGAAACAGATAAATTTCGACTTCGCTTTCGAAGTTCCATCAGACAATAGTTCCGGACACACGTGTAAAGCCATGCTTTAAAAGATTCGATCTTTGTTTCTTTCACCTTTCCGATCAACTCCTCGAACAACTGCATGACAACATCTTGCGCATCTTCCGATCGTTTGAGATATTTCAACGCCACACCGTAAACGAGTGGCATATATCTCTTATAGACCTCCACCAGATACACTAATTCACCACCTGCACAATACTTATGCAGAAGTTCCTCGTCCGTTCTATTTCCCTGAACCTGATTCACATCCAAGCATTGATTTCTACAAATATACGAATTAAATAAATTTTCATTCAAATATTTATGGAATTTCTTTCCTCAAATCATCTTCATGTAAAATTAATTAAAAACAAGGCTTATGAAAACAAAACGACTTTTACAGAAAATATTATTGATCTTACCTTTAATGATAAGTATAAATATCATGACCTCCGCCCAAAAAATAGAAATCAACGGACAAGTCATTTGTAATGAAAGCAAAACACCGCTCCCCGGAGTTAGCGTGATTATTAAGAATACAGCGATCGGGGTCGTCACGAACACTTCCGGCAAATACACAATACAAGCACGAGTCGGAGATTACGTACAATTCAGCTTTATCGGGTACGAAACGAAAACGGTTAAAGTCCAAAAAGACTCTATCGTGAACGTCAGCTTAAAACCGGCTCTCGATCAACTAGAGGAAGTTGTGGTCACGGGATACATTCCGAAGAAAAAATATACAATAACCGGAGCCTGCACTCAAGTCAGCGGAAGTCCCATTTATCGTTCCCGATACCCGCAACCGATCCACGCGGAAGAATACAAGAACTTTAATCCAAATCATTTCCTCTTAGCTTTGGATAACCCGCTTTCCACATTCTCCATTGACGTGGATCAAGCCGCTTACTCTAACGTTCGGCGTTTTATTAACAACGGGACGCTTCCCCCGGTTGACGCCGTACGCACGGAAGAATTTCTGAATTATTTTACCTATGATTATCCTGCCCCGAAAGGCAAACATCCGGTAAGCATCACGACAGAAGTTTCCAGCGCTCCCTGGAATTCGCAACATAGATTAATACACATCGGTATCAAAGCGAAAGAAATTGCCCTGGAAAATCTCCCGGCTTCCAACCTCGTTTTCCTAATTGATGTCTCCGGTTCCATGTACGATCAGAATAAACTCCCCCTGTTAAAATCCTCCATGAAATTACTCGTACAACAACTCCGGTCACAAGATCAGGTAGCCATTGTCACCTATGCTAATAACACGAAAGAGTTACTCGCTTCAACTTCCGGGAACGAGAAAACAAAAATCATTGAAGCCATCGAGAGCTTACAAGCCAGCGGGGGAACTGCCGGGGGAGATGGTATTCAACGAGCTTATAAAGTAGCGGAAAAGAATTTCATAAAAGGAGGTAATAATCGTATCATTCTTGCCACAGACGGGGATTTTAATATTGGAATCTCTTCCCCGGACGAGCTGGAAAAAATGATTGAAACCAAACGAGCCACGGGAATTTACCTGACTGTACTAGGTTTCGGGATGGGCAATTACAAGGATAACCGGATTCAGGTTCTCGCGGAAAAAGGGAATGGGAATCACGCCTATATAGATAATCTACTGGAGGCGAAAAAAGTATTAGTCAACGAATTCGGGGGAACCCTTTTCACCGTGGCCAAAGACGTCAAGATTCAGGTCGAATTCAACCCCGCCCACGTACAGGCCTATCGCCTGATCGGATACGAAAGCCGGATGTTGGAGGACAAAGATTTTAATGATGACACGAAAGATGCCGGAGAAATGGGTTCCGGCCACAGCGTCACCGCATTATACGAGGTTATCCCCGTAGGCGTGAAAAGTAATATCGTGGGGGATATCGACCCCTTAAAATACCAAAAAGTCGAGAAGAACGAAAAGAGGACGTTAACAAATAGTCCGGAATTATTAACAGTAAAACTTCGTTACAAACAACCGAATGCTCTTACCAGTACAAAAATGGAAGTCGCTGTTCTCGACACGAAGACACCCTTAAACAAGAGCTCGGAGAATTTCCGTTTCTCTGCCGCCGTCGCTGGATTCGGGATGTTATTGCAAAACTCCGCGTACAAAAACGACTTGAACTTTGATCATGTTATTCAACTCGCCAAACAAGCGACGCACTACGATCCGGAAGGATACCGCAAAGAATTTATCCGGTTAGTGGAAAGTGCCGCATTGTTGCAATAAACAACATACGGTTACCCTCACAATCTACAAATAAAATGAAAGGATGTCTAGCAAGCTCATCAACCAAGACTACCCCCTCTAACCCCTCCTTACACAAGAGGGGAAACCGCTTGGTAATCAACCCTCCCCCTGTGTAAGGGGGAGTTGGAGGGGGTAGCCTTGGTTGATCGGCTTGCTAGACATCCTCTATTAAATATAAAAAACTACCTTACTTGATCAAAAGCTCCCCTTTTAATGCCGTTCTCGGCACTGTCACTTCAGCAATGCCACAAGCATAAGCTCCCAAAACATAGTGAGAATAGGTGAAACAAACCGATGTCGCATTAAAGTTAATAGCCGTCACTTCTTTCAGTGTCGGCTCCATCGTGAAACAATTTTCAGGATTCTTAAAATTAGCTTTCAATTGAGCATTGATCTGCGCTTCATTCGCGTAATTCAATATTTCTTGATTAGAAAGTAATTTCTGGTTTTTCACGTCATAGTTGAACGTGTAGAAATTCGTCATTCCGTGTGCACCTCCCGTAAAAATATAAGTCGTCAGGCGTACACTGATATACTGTTCGGTTGCCATGAAGACGCTGTCTTCCACCTGCAATTCGTATATCCATTCCGGACGTTCCATTTCATCCGCTTCAATGGAGCGGAAGAATTCCGTTGCATCCGCTTTTAAAGAATCCTGCAAATCACTCACGAATTTCTGAATTTCTCCGTTCAAGACCTCGCAACTTTTGTTCAAAGCTGCATCAACAGACGAGAACATCGAACGATTCACGTTAATGTCCCAATTCTCAGATTTCGCTGTCGTTTTCTCCTTTTTCACGTCCAAGTTCTGGACTTTCGGCTGGCATCCTGCAAAGGCAAATGCCACTAAAATCGCCATAATCAATGTACTTCTCATAGTGTGTTTGTTTTTGTGTGTTATGACAAATGTATTAAATTAAAACATCACTTGATATATGGATTTCATTATTTTTAATTATTTCCCCTCCGATTGATACGAAGCTATGAAAAAATTTATCAAAGGAACAGACTAACAGATAAATATTGTATTCAAAAAAAGGGCGACCCTTTCGGATCACCCTCAATCTCCCCTACAAATCTCCCTATTCTATTTCAACAATAAATCACCTTTCAACAACATGCGAGGTACCAATATTTCGGCTGCACCACAATAGTGAGCACCCAAAACCAGCGGGTTGTACGTGAAATACATATCACTTCCCGTAAAATTTACCGTGGTAACATTTGCCAGGGTCGGTACTTCCGTAAAACAATTATCCGGATTTTTGAAACTCTTCTGAATCTGCTTATCAATCTCCGCACTCTTGTCATAGTTCAATATCTCTTGGGATGTCAAGAATTTTTTATCTTTCAGACTATAATTAAACGCGTAATATTCCGTCAACCCGTTAGCACCTCCCGTCAAAGTATATACAGACAAACGAACGCTGATATAATGATGATCAGCCATAAACACGCTGTCCTTTATATCCAGTTCGAACGGAAGCATCGGTTCTTCTTTCATCTCCTGAGCTTTTTGCACGTACTCTTTCACCTGTGTTTTTAAGTCATTTTGCAAACTATCAATCAATCGAACAATTCGCCCGTTCACGACTTTACATTCCTGATCCACCTCTACTTTCTGGGAAGTAAACACCGGGTATTCCACCGTGATATCAAACTCGTTTGTCTTATGAGACAAAAAATCTTCCCCGACCTTTACCGTGACTTCCTGGCATCCGACAAATACAAATGATAGCAACACGGCTATAAAAGTACAACTTCTCATATCTCTTTTCATTTTCAATTTCTGCTTTATATACGGAGCCCCGAAACAAAGGTTCGACTTTAAGCGAAAAAAAGCTGCCCGAGACGGTCACAAATAACACCTCAAATTTTATAAGTAACAAATCACCACTCCAAACAAAAATACAACTACATAGCCTTTATTACATCTTTTTATTATTTTTGTATAAGTAACCAATAACCAGAGACTACAAAAAAGATAAAATAGTTAATATCAAGGAATAATGAAAAATACAACAACTGCTTTACCTGAAGAAAATAGTTTATACACAGATATATGCAAAATAATCGACAACACACGTACACGTGTAGCAACTTACTTGAATACCGAAATATGTCTTACGAATTGGCATATCGGAAAACGAATTAAAGAAGATATACTTTATAATCAGCGTGCAGAGTATGGCAAACAAATTATAAAGCGATTGGGAGAACGCCTAACTGAAAAATATGGTAGCGGTTGGAGTTTTCATAAGCTCCAACATTGTGTACGCGCCGCGTACACTTTTTCAGAAGAAGAGATTATGTACGCTCTGCGTACACAATTAACATGGACTCATTTACGTTCTTTAATGGGCGTTAAAGATGAATTAGCTCGCTCATTTTATATAGAAATGTGTCATATTGAACATTGGGACACTCGTACTTTAGACAAAAAAATAGAGGGACAACTATATGAAAGAACTGCTATTAGCCGAAAACCCGAGAATATAATAAAAAATGAACTAGCCCAAGTAAAAACAACAAATCAACTTCTACCAGATCTGGTATTCCGCAGTAGTTATTTCTTAGATATGCTTGGCTTACCTGATAGCTTCTCTGAAAAAGATTTGGAATCTGCAATTATTACACAGATACAACAATTCATCAATGAATTAGGAACAGACTTTGCTTTCCTAAGTCGACAAAAGCGCATTACAGTAGACTCCATTGATTATTACATTGACTTACTTTTTTTCCATCGCGGACTTCGTCGTTTAGTTGCGATTGATTTAAAACTCGGCAAATTCAAACCCGAATACGAGGGACAGATGCTACTTTATCTCCGATATTTAAACAAGAATGAACGCAAACAAAATGAAGAATCTCCTATAGGCCTTATACTTTGTTCAGAAGGAAACACGGAACATATTGAGTATCTTATGCTAGACGAAGAAAGTCCTGTTAAAGTGGCACAATACTACACCCAATTACCCGACAAACAACTTCTTTCAGAAAAGTTACAACGTGCTATAGCTATTGCGAAAGAACATTATATGGAACAACAGTCAAACAACGAAAAAAAAGAATAAATATCCAACAAGAAAGAGGCCGTCGCAAGACAGCCTCTTTCCACAACCACACACCCTCACTACTAATTTTCCCAGTCAGACAGAGGATTGACCTCTTCCGACTTTATTACCCAATCTCTTAACTTCACGTTTTTCAAGAACTTTCGTGCCACGTTACGAATATCTTCCACGGTAATACTTTCAATCGTTTTATTAAAAATCTTATGATCCGTGATATCAGTTCCGTATTCGGCATAGTTATTCAACACGCTCATCCAGTAATCCACGCCTATATTCTCGTCGGCCTGGGCCTGACCGCGTTTGATAGAAATTAATATCGGAGTCAATTCACTTTCCACGAAAAATTCGTTTTTACTCTTTTCCAATTCCGAGAAAATAATCTCTTTCATGGACTCCACTTTATCCCGCTGGGTATCGAAGCCAATCATTAACGTGGCCTTACGATAAGGGAAAGTCATGCTATTCACATCAACATTCACCCCGTAAGTGGCACCTTCTTGTTCCCGCACGATCGAGAAGAAACGATTACGCAACATCTGCCCCCAGATATTCAACGCCAACTGCTCTTTATCCGAAAATTTAGCGTCATTTTCCAAGGCGATATTCACCATACCCTTATCTCCCGGCATCTGAACCTTGAATTCCCGGGCCAGTGTGTCAACATCAACATCATAATTACGAATGATATATTTCTCCACTTTTCCCTTACGTGAAGGTAGAGCCCCGATATACTCGCTTGTCAGACGGACCGCCTCGTCCCGGCCAATATCTCCCACGATGCAGAAAACAAACTCTTTGGCATTCGAGAATCGTTCCCGGTAAAGCGGTTCCAACCGTTCGAAATTCATCTTGTCAAAATAAGCGCCTCCTAAATCCCGGTTGCGTTCATCCTCCCGGACAGTCAATTTCCGGATAGAATCCTGTACCAAGTCTTGCGGAGTCTGGCGGCGATTCTCGTACATGTATCTAGCACGTTCCACGTACTTGTCAAACGCCTGTTTCTCAAAACGAGGTTGCTCGAACATCAAGTAGAACAACTGGAACAACAACTCGGCATTATCCACCTTCGTACTTCCCCCGAATCCTTCCGTGTAATCCCCAATCATCATGTTCAATCGCACTTGTTTCCCTTGCACGAGTTCCTTCAGCGTGTTCAGGTCATACTTGTACAAACCGGACTTCATGGTCAACGCCTGCATAGCTGTTAAGGTGGGCAAATCCTCGGTTGCAACAACCGAACGACCGCCATGACTACTACACGCCATCGAGAAGAACCCGTGTCCCTCTTCCACGTATTTATAGAACACTCTAGCACCATTCGAAAGCGTCCACTCTTCCGCCTTGAAACGATCCAGTTTCTTCACTTTTTTAATCGTCCCCGCTTGTAGTCCCAAGTCAAATCCTGCCGGAATCTCATGTTCAACAACTTCGGGAGTCAAGTCCTTTTCACCAACCTTTGCCATGATATCCAACACCTGTTCTTTCGTCAGGTACTTGTAATCCTTATCATTACCGGACACCACGACTACCCGGCTCGTGTCTGAAGCCCACGAGCGAACCCAGGCATTCATATCTTCGGTAGTTATTTCCAACAACGCCTCTTTCAACAAATCCAACTCTTCTTTTTGGTCATGAAACGGGGTTCCGCTCAGGAAATTCGCCTGAAATACATTCACGTAATACGGGTTACTCTCCTTCTCCACGGCACTCTCCATTTTCTGCAATTCTTGGAAAATGGATTCCTGCACCCGTTCCACCTCACTATCGGTGAAACCGAAACGACAGATCTCTTCCCACACGCTCCACACCTGTTCAAAAGCCTCCGCATCTTGATTTTTATACGGGACCACGTCTATCGAGAACCCGTTGTAATTCCGCACGAATGTCCCGAATTCAGCCGACGCACTCAAAAACTTTTCCCGGTTAGCATTCACGATACGAGACAAACGTTGTCCCCAGATGGCATTAAAGATCCGGGCCTTGAACGAGTAAGATTTACGTCCCACTTCATCCAAATCCGTCACCCGGTGTACCCGTTGGTGATAGGAAATCATTTTAGACGGGTTCTCTTCATCCAAAATCAACATGTAATCCATGTCCGCCCGATCGGGAACCTCCACCTCGTAACGTTCCCGCGGATTCTCCCGGGCAGGGATTTGCCCGAACAGCTCTCTAACTTGTTTCTCGTACTCCACCTCATCAACATCTCCCACCACGATCACGCACTGCAGATCGGGACGATACCATTTGTGATAGAACTCCCGTAACACGTCATACGGGAAACTTTTCAACAACTCCACGGAGCCGATCACGTTACGCCGGGCATATTTCGTGTGATTATACACCACGGGAGCCGATCCCTCCTGTAAACGTCGCCCCACGTTATAATGACTTCTCCACTCCTCGATAATCACACCCCGCTCGTCATCAATATCCTTGTCTTTCAACAAAATCTCGCTACACCAGTCTTTCACGATAAACATACACGTGTCCACCAATCCCCGGTTAACCGTGGGAACATCCTCTATATTATACACGGTTTGATTAACTCCCGTACGTGCGTTAAAAGTAAAAATACCTTTCCCCCGCAAATAAGGCATCACGCCTTCCGGGAAATGAGTTGTCCCGTTAAACGCCATGTGTTCCAAGAAATGGGCCAACCCGTTCTCGTGATCCTCTTCCAAAATGGAACCCACGTTCTGCACCAGGTAAAAACTCACCCGTCCCGGTTCCGCCTTGGAATGCTTCACGTAATAGGTCATCCCGTTCTCCAACTTCCCGTGACGCAATCCCTCCATTCCCTCCTGGGCGATCAAAGGAGTGAAAGCCGCGACAAAGAAAACAATAAATGTAATAAACAATCCCCTCATACCGTTATTTTGCTAATTCTAACGCCTCCAATTTACGCTTCATAATCATCTGAATCTGTGCCGAACGCATCTTGTTCTCAATCTGCAACGCCTCCATGTATCCTTGATTATAAGCCTCTTTTGCTTTATCAAATTGCTTTAAAGCCTTATAAGTATCTCCCAACATAGTTACAAAATTGATCCTATCAATCAATCCCGTCCCCTCGTATTGCATGGCTTTCACTAGCCAATCCTTCACCTGCCCCAATTGCTCGTCATTCAATTTACCCTTACTCATGACGTACATGTTTTGAGCGATCTCCCCGTAATCATTCGCGCCAACCTGTTCTCCCAAAGCAGCAATATATTTGTTCATCAATTGAACATAAGAATCCACATCTTTTTTGTAAGACAACAAATACATCCCGTCATAGTAATACTTGAACTTCTCGTAAGGAGTCAATGTTCCCGTGGGCATAATGGCATAAGCTGCTTCCAGATCACCATTAATCCTCTCCAGATACTTCTTGTACTCATTCTTACCGGCCTTCGCCAATTGTTCAATAACCGCGTTATTATATTCCACCATCAAGATACCGGGAGCCTCACCCAGCTTATTCATGTAAGTTTCTAGGTTTTTAGCGATAAATTCCATCACGGCATCATCCTTCACGTTCTTTTTATTAAACGCCTGCACGATCTGCAAATCCTCCTTGTTGATGAAATCCGGTCCCATTTTCGTTTTAGCATACTCGGCATACAATTTATCAATCCGCACGATCCATTTCTGGGCTTCCATACCTTGCATACTTCCGACTTCTTCCGGTGCTTGTTTCAAAACCAGTTGCATATCGGCTAAATCCTTTTTAGATTTCGCCCGGTCATACAATTTCGTAAAACTTAATTGTTCACCGCAAGCCACTTTAGCACCATTCAAGAAGTCCGCCTTTTCACGAGCCCCAGCTAAACGTGATGCAACCGTGGCATCCGGTTTGAAAAATATCAATGTCGGCAATACCGTCACGTTGTATTTTTCAGCAGTCTCTTTCTGCCATCCGGCCTTTTCCACGTCAATCTGCATACAAACAAATTTATCGTTCATAAACTTCCCGACTTCCTCGTCTACAAATACTTTTTCAGCCATCTGCTTGCAAGGCCCACACCACACGGCGTAAAAATCAACAAACACCAATTTTTTCTCTTGTTTCGCTTTCGTTAAAGCCTCATCGAAAGTCCCTTTGAAAAACTGAATTCCCTGTCCGTTACTGGATACACTCCACCCCATAAGAAGGGTGAAGCATATCATCATGAAATATTTTCTCATTCTATTTATTTTATAATAAATGTAAATACATCTGGTAAAATTGCAGAATAATCTTCGTTATTTACCTTCAATGTCACCATATAGCGTCCCTTGGGAGCTGCAGGTTTCAACGGAACTTCCATTTTACCACACCCGCGCACAACCAATTCTTCACCGAACACTTTTGCATCTGCTACCGTCCCGTCAAGAGCTTTCACACTAACCAATTTATATTGCATGGGGTCTGTTCCCAAAACTCCACTAATAATATTCGTCACCCAAGGAGCATTATTTGCTTTTCGATTCTCATCATATTGATCATCACCCAAAACAGTTCGAATAATTAATGAATCTGGAAAATACTCCGCACCATCTGTCTGTAAATACCCAATTTTAACATTATTACACGCGCAAAATGCTAAAACTACCATTAATATAAAAAATTGTCTCATACTTTGCATTTTGATAATTAAAGCTGTCCTAACGTAAATCCATAAGCCAGAGAATGAACAATTCCATTCGTCGGTTCGATGTCTGTAGAAGCGACATCAATACTTGTCGAATAATTGAGTCCGCCCCTGACATATAATCTTATAGCTCCAGTTTCCGGAACACCATTAAAAGTTTCCCGGAAAGAGAAAACTCGGAACGTATTATCTGCAGCTCCGGTAAAAATGATTCCGGATTCTTTGTCTCCACTCGTTCCCATAGGAATATCTTCCACTTCATATTTTCCTTTCACGAGATGGCTTAAGATCAATTTCTTACATTTTTCAACACCCTCTCCATCCACCACTTCCTTCATGGAATGATATTTATACGTGACAATCCCCATATCATTATATGATTTGAAAGAATACATCCATCTACGAATGGAATGATTGGGGGGCCCGAAAAAAGTAACGGTTTCATACCCTTCTTTCTCACCCGTGAAATATTCCTCCAAACCCATATAATCAACCAACACCAATAAAGAATCCCAATCATAAGTATTCGAGTGAAAATACTCGTACATATTTCCCGAATACTTTTTTTGAGCCAAACCTGTATCTATCGAGTTATACTTCGTACATCCCACGACCATAGATACCAGTAATCCTAATAATATAATTTGTTTCATATCTCGTCTCTGGTTAATTCATATATTGAGCCCAATATATATTCTGTCTCAATAAGTTATTTAATTCAAATGCATTTGTACAAATCGGGAAAAATATCGCTCCATTCTTCACATCCTGATGTGTAAGTTTCTGGAAATCACTTGGCAAATAAGTATTAATATATTCCATTCCATTACGTACAATATCAAAGAAACGTTGACCTTCCATCAGCAATTCACGTTCACGCTCGTGGAAAATAGCATATTTCAATCCTTTCTCATCCCCACCACTACCAGGATAAGCATTCACGTTATTATACCCCCGAATTTCATTCAAATCCGCCTCGGCCAAACCATTTTCTCCAATTTTAGCATAACACTCTGCACGTAACAAATAAATATCAGCTAATCTCCAGTAAGAATAATTAGATTTTACAGCGATCAATTTAGATATCCATGGAAAATCTGCATCCACTTCTGTTATCGCCTTCCGCCATTTATAAGGATATGCATAGCCTCCCGTTATTTCAGTAATACTATCCCGATAGTGTTTAACTTTTACAGCTATCGTATCCCTAATCGCTTCCGGGTCCGTCATCCCCTCCGTCCATTTATCTTTAATCTCTATGACATCAAGACTATATTTTTTATAATCTTTAAAATAAGCATCCTTCCTAAGATCCAATGTATCATACAATTGTTTGATAGTCGTGTATGCTATTTTCGAATCTGCATACTTTTGATCCGATTCAGACACCCCAGGATCAACAGGATATCCGATTAACGGTCTCCCGACAAGATAGACAGAAGAAATATAATCCTTCTGCATATCCAACGTGAATTCCCAGATAGATTCAGGATTTTCCTTTGTTATATCCGAAAATAACTGGCATAATTCTTCCGGATTACGAATAAGACTATAAGCTCCCGCTTCCCCTTTAATCAAATGGGATGAATACTCGATCGCTTTATCATAGCACTCTCTCGAATTCCCAGCCAATTCCATCAAATCTATCATACTCCCCTTCCAAGCGTACGCGTGAGCCAGCAAAGCGCAAGCAGCTCCTTTACTTCCGAATTGTTTGGATTTAATAACGGCACCAGACCGATCAACTACGGATCCATAAACAGGTAAAGCATTATACGCCCTTGTTGCATTTGCAATAACCGTATCTAACACTTCCAAAAGCGGTTTCTTCCCGTAAACCTCACTAGAAGAACTATTTCTCGTGATCGTAACTTCCCCCCAACGACGGGCTAGGAAAAAATATCCGATCGCTTTACCAAAGTAAGCTTGTGCTTTATAATAAGCAATTCGTTCCGGCGTCACTTGCACTTCCGCCTTGTGAATATTGTCCAGTAATACATTCGCCATGTACACGACCCAATATGTTTGCCCCCAATCTGTTGCTATCGAACCGACAGCAGGACTTCCCACGATGGAAGAAGGAGACCAAATATAATCGCGTTTAGTGCTAGGCTCCATAATCAACCCAGCATTCTCTTGCACATGTTGCTCCATGATACGATCATGGATAAAACTTTGCAACTGGTATAACGTTACCTCCAAATCCTGCTCGTTTTTATAAAAATTATCAAAACTAACCAGGGTTTCCGGTTCCACGTCCAAAAGACTATCACACGAGGAAAAAAGCCCGATTAATAGGATATAAAGAATCTTCTTCATAATTAAAATTTTACAGTTAATCCTAATGTTAATTTCCTTGATGTCGGATAAGTGGTCATATTATCAATCCCGGTCATAACATCCACGTTCTCTGGATCAAGACCCGAATAATTAGACAACAAGAATAAATTCTCACCCGTGAAAAACACTCGTATACCTTGCAGATAACATTTTCTCGCCCATTCTGCCGGAAGATTATACCCCACGGTCAATTGTTTCAAACGAATGAAATTCACCGTTTCAATATTGGAATCAACTAACCCGTCAAATTGTCCTTTATTATAATAATAAACAGAACTCATCACCGGATAATCCGATTGATCGCCCTCTTTTTCCCAGAAAGACACGTTCCGATAATCTTCAAATACAGCCCCCAAACCCATCGGATTAAAATTCAACGCCCCTTTTCTAAATGCATTAATCATTTTCCTTCCCAAAGAATAGCTAAACAAAAGATTCAAATCAAATCCTTTCCAGGTTATCTCGCTGGCAATACCACCATAAGCCTTGGGCAAAGTCGAACCGGCAAAATACAAATCTTCATCCGCGATCACGCCATCTCCATTCAAATCCGCAAGCATATGCATTCCGGGTCGTGTCGGATTGGCCATACCGCCAACTCCCAGATATCGGGGATTTCCTTGACTATCCCAGGTTATCGGCACTTCGTTTGCATTCTGCACGTATCCCAAATCCTTATAAACTTGCAACTCGTTAGCGGAACGTCCGATCACGTACTTACCATCAATATCTACTCCCGTGTAAGTTTTTTCCAGACGATTCCAATTTCGGGAGATATTAAAACGCGCCCGCCATTTTACTTCCGTGTTTCGCAATATATCCAATTGAGCTTCCAATTCAACTCCTTCATTCGAAATCTCCACGGCATTATCCCACATGGTTTTGTGGAAATAAACGGTCCCAGGTAACTGAACTTCCCAAAGTAACGACTTCGTGTATTTATAGTAATAATCAAATTTAAACTTAAATCGATAATCAAACAAATCCATATCCAAACCCAAATCATACTGATTCGATTTTTCCCATGTCAAATTTCTATTTTCCATTTGAGTCGGCATCAATCCAGTAACACCCAAGAAAGAACTACCTACATCTATTATCCCCTGAGCTAAATAAGGATCCAAGAATGTCTGCCCCGAAGTTCCCCATGAACCACGAATTTTCCCATGACTTAACCACCAGAAATTTTTCATAAATGCTTCATCCGAGAAATTCCATCCCAAAGCAATTGACGGGAAAGTCGCCCAACGTACATCTTTCCCGAACACGGAAGAACCATCCCGACGCAGGGTTAATTCAATCAAATATTTCCGATCAAAATTATAAGCAACACGACCGAAATAACTGACCATTTTCTGTTCTTTAAACCCGGAATTAAACGACTGCATGGCCGTCATCGTGCCATTCAAATCTTTTATTGTAGGCATTCCTTCCACCACATAGTGAATATAATCACTCGGAGATCCTTTACCACTTCCGGCCAAATCGTTAGAAGATTGACGAGTATAAGAAAAACCGAACAACCAGTCAAAATTATGACGTTCTTTCAAACTAAAATTATAATGCAACAACTCTTCTGTCTGGAAATACATCGAACCATTCATCCGTCCCTCTGACTTACTCAAACCATAATTAGCATCCATGATGCTCGGCTCGAAACGATTCACTTGTGCCTGTGAATAATCAGCTCCCACGGTAGCAGAAAGTTCCAACCCGGAAATAATCTGGTAAGCCAGACGCACATTAGCCCGGATATTGAAATTGTATTTCTTTTCAGACACATCATTTATATACTTAAACATCTGATCATAAGCTGCCCCTGAACTCGGTAATAAAGTAGGAGTTCCTTTCGGGTTAACAGTCATGTAAGCGATCTTCGTTGATCCTAATCCCCCGCCAGACATACTCATATCGGAGTACGACAAAGACAACCGGGTATCCATTGTCAAATTCTTACGCGGGACAAAATTCAAATTCGAAATCAAATTCACCCGGGAAAATTCAGACCCGACATTGATCCCCTCTTCGTTATACCATCCGGCACCGACCATGTATTTTACACGTTCTGTTCCCCCCGAAGCCTGAACGTTCGCATTTAAAGTCTTTCCCGTCTGGAACACATATTTCCACCAGTTCGTAGAATTATTATAAAAAGGATTCAAACTATCCTGCAATTGTGGAAGTAAAGGAACTTTGCCGGACTCCTCCCAAGTGGAAGAAACCCCGTTCTTCCAGAAGAAATCATACATCCCGTTGGTTCCAATGGTCTCATCCATTGAAGTCGGCCATTTTATCAGATTTGTTTGCCGATCAGAATATCCCGTAATAGCATATTTAGCCGCGTACAACCACCATTGACGCTCCCCGTTTCCTTGTATCTGCACGGGAGTCTCCGGCAACCAAGTCCACGAGTAAGAAGCATTCGCTTGGAAAGTAGCTTTCCCTTCTTTACCATGTTTCGTTGTAATCAATATAACTCCATTACTTGCCCGAGAACCGTAAATAGCAGCAGACGCAGCATCTTTCAAAACTTCAACCGACTCGATTGTCATCGGGTCAATCTCCGCCAATGTATTTGTTCCCGTTAAAGGAGAAGTAAATGACTGGATCGGCACCCCATCCACCACGTACAAAGGAGTATTATCACTAATACCATTCTGCATCAATGTATTATATCCCCGGATAGCAATACGCGTACCTCCACCTCCGGGAGCACCGGAAACATTATTCACCTCGACTCCCGCCATATGACCTTGCAACAAGTTCTCCAAACTAGCAGACGGAACTTCCTCCAAATCTTTAGCTTTCACAGTGGACACGGAACTGATTAACTCTTTCTTATTTCTCTCGCCATAAGCAATTACCGTTACCTCGTCCAAATCCGAAGACTCTTCTTTCATCTTCACGATCAACTCGTCCCCCGCTTTAAAAACTTTTGTCTCCATCTTAAAACCGACAAAAGAGAAAATTAATTTACCGGATGCCACGGGTAATGTCAAGGAAAACAACCCCGACGCATCAGTAGCACACCCGACTGTCGTGCTATCCAGACGGATCGTTACCCCCGGTAGAGGTAAATTCTTCTCATCGACCACTTTCCCTTTCACGACATACTTTTTAACCTCTTTCTCGTCATCTCTCGCGACAGACGGTTTCACGATAATCACATTCCCCTCGAACATGAATTCCAAACGGGGAAACACACGTTTCAACAAAACATCTACACTTTCGTCCTTCGCGGAAACCGAGATTTTGTTGTATGAAATCAAATCCGCATCATTGTACACGAAATACAGATTTGTCTCTTTCTGAATCTCTTTAAATAGTTCCATCGCACCAACATTTTTCACGTCCAATGTTACCCGCTGTTGTTGCGAGAAACTATTGGCAGAAATTGTCATGCTGGTCATTGTCATCAAAATAAATAATAACCTCATGATTTTCAATAAACTCTTTTTACCATAGAAATAGTAAAAACTTTGGTTTTTTTTCATACATTTGATTTTTGAATTAAAACTACTTGGGCAAACAGGGTCGAATTTGTTTGCTCAGATCAAATTAAATCCCGGTTAAGTTGCTGCTTAACCGGAATTTTATTTTCGCACCACTATCACTCTACCTTTTATTTCAAAACGCACGTGGGATGTCTTCTCGATTAAAGACAACAGCCCATCAATTTGCTCGTAACGAGGAAGATATCCACTAAACCTTTCATTCTTCATTTCAGGATTCATAAAGAAAACCTGTATATCATACCACAACGAAAGTTCATCCAGAATCTCACCCATACTCTTGTTCTCGAAATAATAATTTCCTTGATGCCATGCCACGTAAGGCATCACGTCAACATCCCTCACGGACACCCGTCCCGAAAGTTTATTGAAAATCGCCTGCTGGTTCGGCTTCAACATCACCTCGGACTGTCCCCTCGGCTTAACGGATACGGATCCCTCCACCAACGTGGTATGCATCTGGTCCACACGACGGGTATTCAGGTTAAACTTCGTCCCGTACACTTTTACTTCCATTCCATTCGCCTCCACGATAAAAGGCTTCGTCACATTCTTCGCCACCTCGAAATAAGCCTCTCCTTCCAGATATACCCGTCTCTCGTTACCTGAAAACTTCACCGGATAACGGATCTCCGTGTTTGCATTCACCCATACTTTCGTGCCGTCTGCCAACATAATCGTGTACTCCCCACCTTTAGGAGTAATCAACCGATTCTGTAATTGCACATCCTCATCCTGCAAAGAATCCACGTACACTAGGGCCTGATCACTCGTGTGAACGCTTACCCCGTTAATCTCTTTCAAAAACATCCGGGAAGTATCCAGTGACAGTACTTTCCCGTCATTCAATACCAACGTAGCTTTCCGCACGCCATGCTCTATCGGCCCGATACCGTAATCTACGGCCTCGATTTCAGGCTGCCGGGACCAAAACAGTACCCCGACAATCACCGGGATCACCAACATCGCCGCGTAACTCATCACTTTCACCCACAAACGTTGATTCCTTTTCTTGTAGGCCATATTCATCCGGGCTTCAAAATCCCGTTTGAAACGTTTTCTCGTCATTTCATCCAAATGAAAATCTTCACGCTCCGACACGAAACGTTTCATGTTATCGTAAAGTTCTCGGTGTTTTTTCGATTCGTTCAACCAAGTTTCCAAAACTCGCTCATCCTCTTCATCCAGTGAAGAAACAAGACTCCGTTTTATCAACCTCCAATCTATTTTCATAGTATTTCCTAAAATTTATCCCTAAAACACGAAACTTCAAAAAATGTTTACAAGAAAAATTATTTTTTCAAATAAATTTCTCGCTCAAAAGTTACTCAATCCGAACTTGCCAAGAGAATAAACGCCACGAAATCGTACATTTCCCGGATAGAGAACGACTTATCATGCCAAGCGTCGGTGTTTTTTACAGAATCATCAACGCTTTAGGATTAAGGGTTGAAATCGTCAAAACGATCGGCTAATATAAAACAGCCATTTTCAGACCATTATAGAGAACTGATCAGCAAGAACAGGAGACAAAACAAAAGTATAAGAGCATAACAAAAACAACTTATCTTGGCTTTGTCTCGTCTTTATCTTGGCTTTATGTCGCCTTTAATGCCTGATCAGACCTCGATCACGATTCGATCATGATCCGATCACCCCGTCAAACTCATGAAAACTTCTCACGCTGATGCTATTCCTTCAAGACAAAACGCTAACACGAAGAGAATCAAGGCTAAATCATAATCAGCAAAACTATGTTTTAACTTTTCCAATCCTCTATGCAATTGCGCTTTCACCGTGTTCTCGTTCATCTCCAATTGTTCGGAAATCTCGCTATATTTATAGCCATGCACGAAACGCAACAGACACACCTCCCGACATTTTTCCGGTAATTCGTCCAACACCTCTTTGATTTTCATCAAAATCTCCTCCTCATCAATCATATCCACGTTGTCCGAATACACTGCGGCTTCCGCGTACAATGCCATGTTACGATCCTCAACTTTCGCATCCCGCAGGTAATTATAGCAACGATTACGCACGCTGGTATACAAATAAGCTTTCAAAGAACCTTGATAACTTTTCAATACCGATTTTTCATAAATAGCGATAAAGACCTCCTGAACGATATCATTCGCCACATCTTCCCGGAACACCATGTTCAAGGCAAACGTGAATAACTTGTCAAAATACCCGTCGAATAATTCCGTGTAAGCATTCCGATCATTCCGTCTTAATTTCTCTATAAGTAATAGTTCATCCAATTTTGCACTTATTTGAAATACTCAAGCTGACAAAAATATTTTTATTTTCCGTTTATTGAAAGCATTTCCCGCAAATTATCTCAAATTAACATACTTGACAACGAGATGCAAATAATTATTCGATGACTAAATTATTAAACTGTTCCCAGAAAGTCGGGAATGACTTCGAGACCACCCCGGCATTCCGAATAACCAACCCGGACAATTTCAACCCGGCCGGGGCAAATGCCATTGCCATACGGTGGTCTTGATAAGTGTCGATCTCCAGTGATACGAACGTGTTGCGTTCCCCGTTCCAGCATAGCTCTCCATGTTCGGGGACATTCAGTTCATATCCCAATTTACGCAACTCACAAACGGATGCAGACACCCGGTCGCACTCTTTTATATGCAAGGTCTCCAATCCCCGGATATGAAATGAAATATTTTTCAGACAACAAGCCACGATAAAAGTTAAGGCTAGATCGGGCATTTCCGTAAAATCCGCTTCAAAAAAATCAACAACCTGCCCGGAAGCATGTAAATAAACGCCGTTATCACACCATTCCGTTTGTATCCCCAAACGTTCCCATAATATATATTGTCGGGCGTCTCCTTGCAAGCTATCCGATTTCAAATCCGGAATAAAAATCCGCCCTTGCCCGACTAATACAAGCATTTCATAAAAATAAGAAGCCGCAGTCCAATCCGCTTCAATCCGCGATCCCGTCGGTTTATACCCTCCCTCGGGAATGGTAATCCTCTCGCTTTCCAAATCAACCACGGCCCCGAATTGCCTCATCATGGCCGCCGTCATCCGGATATAACTTCCCGAAACGATCTTTCCCCTCAAACTTATCGTCAATCCACCGGGAAGCAATGGAGCGATCATCATTAAGGCCGACACGTACTGGCTGCTCACCGAAGCATCCAGAGTCAATTCCTTCCCTCCTTGCAATGAAGAGGGACTTATCCACAAAGGAGGAAATCCCTCCTCGCCCAAATAGGCAATTTTCGCCCCCAACTTCCGAAGAGCATCCACCAACACGTGGAGAGGCCGTTGTTTCATGCGTTCCGACCCGGTTAATTCCCTCACACCACCTTTTAACGCGAAATAAGCCGTCAAGAAACGCATTGCCGTACCGGCATGTCCCACGTGAACCAAATCACTCGTACCGGACAAAGCCTCTTGCAACACCCGCGTGTCATCACTATCCGACAAATTCTCCGGCATCGGGCTACCAGACAAGACACTCAACACGAGCGCCCTGTTCGAAATACTTTTAGAAGCCGGCAAAACCGCCACACCTTCCACTTTTTCTTTTTCCCACGCGATAACTCGATCCATAACTTATACTTGACTCAGGGCTTCCACCACCAACTCTTTCGAGCAATAATTATCAATAGAGAATTCTCCGACATCCGAAAGTAAGGAAAAATTCACGCCTTTCCGATCGTTCTTTTTGTCGTGTAACATCAACTCGTACAAGGTGTCGACATGATTCATCAACGGGTAATTCGGGTAATAACGTTTAATAAAATCCCGGACCCGCGTGTAAATCTCGTTCGGAAATTCCTTCACCTTGACCGATAAATATAACTCGGCAACTAACCCCAAGGCTATAGCTTCCCCGTGCAATAAACTCTCTTTCCGCATCATGGCCACGCTCTCGACGGCATGTCCGACCGTATGCCCGAAATTCAAGACTTTCCGAATTCCCTGCTCCCTCGGATCCAAAGACACGATTTTGTCCTTTATCGCCACGGAATACCGAATCAATTCCAGAAAATCTTCCCGGGTTGTATGCTCGTCACTACATGCTAACAAAGAGTCCAGATGCTCCCGATCGGACAACAACCCGTGTTTAATCATTTCCACGAAACCGGACATTCGTTCCCGCACGGGCAATGTCTGTAAAAAATTGATATCTATAATCACCTTTTCGGGTATTGAAAAGGTTCCGATCTCGTTCTTTAACCCGTTAAAATTGAACCCGGTTTTTCCACCCATAGACGCATCCACCTGAGCCAACAACGTGGTAGGGACATGAATACATCGCATTCCCCGTTTAAACGTCGAGGCGGCAAATCCCCCTAAATCCGTCACCATTCCACCACCCACGCACACTAGAATAGAAGAACGACGAGCTCCCCGTTTACTCAAGATAGTCCAAATTTTCGTCACGCTTTCCAACGATTTATTCTCCTCCCCACAATCCAATACCGTCACGTGAGAAGGGACCCAATCTACCTTCTCGAACAATTTATCACAGAACCCGACCGTATGTTTGTCCGCAACGATAAACAATTGTTCATGCCTGACACCTCCCAGCAATCCCGCGAGAACGATGCTGGAGTCTGTTGTGAAAATGATATTCTCCATTAATCCCGTATTTCTGCACAAAATTACACTATTTCAAAGAGAATTAAAAATTGAACGTTGAAAATTGAAAATGAAAAAGCGTTAGCCTTGCGTGAGAAAATCACTCAATTTGAAATCATAAATCCCCAATTAATTGTTTTTCTCGCCGGGAAAAAGTAACTTTGTTACAATTCATTAAATCCTTCGGCGTATGAATTCTGAAAATGCGATTCTGACACAAGTAGCCCTTACCATGGCACCCCGGCTAAACAATGCACTTTATACTCCATTGTTCCAACAATGCGGTGGTATCGCCGGATTTTTTCAGGAAACAGATGCAAACATCGAAGCACTCTTCAGGGAAAACAACCTAACAAACATTCAGCCAGAACGTTCCCGGTGGTTGAAAATGGCAGAACAGGAATTGAAGGTTATGGAGAAACACCATATTCAAACATGTGGAATCGAAGATCCGAACTATCCCCGCCTCCTAAAATTCTGCGCTGATGCCCCACTCGTGTTATTCTATAAAGGTACACTAGAGAACACGGACGCTAAAAATATAGCCATCGTGGGAACCCGAAAAGCCACGGAATTAGGAAAGAAACGAGTAGATACATTCCTCCGGGAAATCGCGGAAATGGGTTACCGCCCGAATATCATCAGCGGGCTCGCTTACGGGATTGACATCGCCGCACATTCGGCATGTATTCATTACACGCTCAAAGCCCAAGCCGTTCTGGGACATGGCCTACACATGATTTATCCCGCTTCTCACAAAAATATTGCCGAGAAAATTGTAGAGCAAGGAGGAACGTTACTTTCAGAATTCCCGACATGCGCGCAAATATTACCCACGAACTTTCTCCAACGGAATCGTATCGTGGCCGGGATGAGCGAGGCTGTTCTCGTTGCCGAATCCCCGGTAAAAGGAGGCGCCATGGCTACCGCCCGACAAGCCCTCTCGTATAGCCGCGAAGTCATGGCCATTCCGGGACGACCGGAAGATACCAACTCGGCCGGATGCAATCTCCTGATCAAGCAAAACATTGCCGCTCTCGTCGAAAACGTGGCTGATATACTCAAAATTCTTAACTGGGCCCCCTTACCAACCTCTCCATATCAAACTTCATTAGATTTATTTCCGGAATCCGATGATGAAACATTACTCAAAGAGACTTTGACCCGAACGGGCGAACAAAATATTGACCAGTTGCACCAGCTCACCCGGATTCCTGTTCATGATCTCTCTGTCCTCCTGTTAAAAATGGAATTGGAAGGCGTTGTTATGCAACTACCCGGTAAATGTTATGCACTTATTTAACCAGTTTTATTACAGATTCATAGCGCTTCATGAATTGCAATTGAAATTTTAAACTATTATAACGTTTGCACCTACCAAAAAATAACTCGAAAAATTTTTGGAATCATAAACAAAAGCATACCTTTGAACCGAATTTTTACAATTCAAGTCAATGAAAATGTTTTTTTAAAGTTTTTACTTAAACAATATTCAAATGAAAGCAGAGATTAAAGAATTCATGGATGCCTTAAAGGCTAAGACTGTGGGTGAAACTGAATTCCACCAAGCAGTTCAAGAAGTGATTGAAACTGTATGGGATACCTACCAGGCAAACCCGAAATACAAGGCCAATAAGATCCTCGAAAAAATGGTAGAACCTGAAAGAGTAATCATGTTCCGTGTTCCATGGATCGACGACAAAGGTGAAGTACAAATCAACCGCGGCTACCGCGTTCAATTCAATAGTGCTATCGGACCGTACAAGGGAGGTTTACGTTTCCACCCGTCGGTAACTTTGGGCGGATTGAAATTCTTAGGTTTCGAGCAGACTTTCAAAAACTCTCTGACTACGCTGCCTATGGGTGGTGGTAAAGGAGGTTCGGACTTCAACCCGAAAGGAAAATCAGACAATGAAGTAATGCGTTTTTGCCAGAGCTTTATGACTGAACTTTGCAAATATATCGGCGCCGACACAGACGTTCCTGCCGGTGATATCGGTGTAGGAGCCCGTGAAATCGGTTATCTGTTCGGACAATATAAGAGAATCCGGAACGAATTCGTAGGTGTACTGACCGGTAAACCAAGAGAATTCGGTGGATCACGTGTACGTCCGGAAGCTACCGGTTACGGTACGGTATATTTCGCTCAGCACATGCTGAAAGAAAAAGGCCAGGACATCAAGGGTAAAACTGTCGCTATCTCGGGATTCGGTAACGTTGCCTGGGGTGCTGCACAGAAACTCGTTCAATTGGGTGCCAAATTGGTAACCATCTCCGGACCGGACGGATATATCTATGACGAAAAAGGTCTGACTCAGGAAGGTGTCGACTATATGCTGGAATTACGAGCAAGCAACAACGACGTTGTAGAACCGTATGCAGCTAAATTCGGAGCTAAATTCTTCGCTAAGAAAAAACCATGGGAAGTAAAATGTGATATCGCTTTCCCGTGTGCTATTCAGAACGAATTGAACGAAGAAGATGCAAAACAATTGGTTGCTAACGGTTGCCAGATGGTTGTAGAAACTTCCAATATGGGTTGTACAGCTGAAGCTGTTAAATATTTGAATTCTCATATCACTTTCGCTCCGGGTAAAGCAGCTAACGCAGGTGGTGTTGCCGTATCAGGTCTGGAAATGAGCCAGAACTCAATGAGATATAGCTGGACAGCTGAAGAAGTTGACCAGAAACTGTCTCAGATCATGAAAGATATCCACGATACTTGTGTTAAATTCGGTAAGGAGGGAGACAAGATCGACTACGTGAAAGGTGCTAACATCGGCGGCTTTATAAAAGTAGCTGAAGCAATGTGTGCTCAGGGACACGTATAGAAAGTTAAAGGTAAAAGTTAAAAGCTGAAAAAACGATTACCTGAAAATTAAAGCGTACACTTCAATGGTGTGCGCTTTTTTTATTATCTTCGTTTCCGCAAAATCATTCAGTTTTCAGCTAATCATTTTTAGCTTCAAATTTATGTACATCGACACTCATTCACATATCTACGAAGAGGAATTCAGAGAAGACCGGGAAGCTGTCGTACAACGTGCCAGAGAGGCGGGAGTGAATTACATCGTTCTTCCGGACATCGATAGTGAATCGCGCAACCGGATGCTCGATCTGGCAGCCCGACACCCGGAGATGTTATTTCCTTTGGCAGGGCTACATCCCACTTCTGTGTACGAGAACTATAAAACAGAACTGGCCCAGGTAGAAAAAGCTTTGGGTAACCATACCTTTTACGGCATCGGAGAATGTGGTATAGACTTATATTGGGATAAAAGTTATTACCGGGAACAAATCAAAGCATTCGAACATCAGCTTGGAATAGCAAAAGAAACCGGTTTGCCGGTAATCATTCATTCCCGTGACTCTCTGGAGGTGATTTTCGAAGTGCTGAAAAAACATCCTTATACCCGTGGTATTCTGCATTGTTTTCCGGGTAATGCAGCAGAAGCCCGGCAAGCAATCGACATGGGGTATTTATTAGGAATCGGAGGAGTCGTTACCTTCAAAAAGAGTCAGATGGCAGATACCCTACGCGAAATCGGCCCGGCAAACATCGTGCTGGAAACCGATTCTCCTTACCTGACTCCAGTCCCTTTCCGGGGAAAAAGAAATGAAAGTAGTTATATTCCGTTAATAGCTCAAAAAATTGCAGAATTAACGGGTCTCGAGACAAAAAAAATTGAAGAAATAACGACACAAAATGCTTTGAATTTGTTTAATTTGCAGTGCGAAAACGTGTGAGGGGTCATCGATAAACTTTGATATGACAATGACAAAATCGGTATTGATAATATATACAGGCGGAACCATCGGAATGGTCAACGATCCGGCGACAGGGGCATTGTGTCCTTTCGATTTCGAGCAGATAGCGAAAGCAGTTCCTGAGATCAGAGAATTCGGTTTTTCTATCAACAGTTATACTTTACCGGAGATCATCGATTCGTCCGATTTGAAACCGGCACTTTGGGCCGACCTGTGCCAAATCATTCTGGACAAATACGATCAGTACTCCGGATTCGTCATTCTGCACGGGACAGATACGATGGCTTATTCGGCCGCAGCCCTGAGCTTCATGCTGAACAACCTGACCAAACCGGTTGTTTTCACAGGTTCACAGCTTCCGATCGGCACCATACGTACCGATGGCCGGGAAAATCTGATTGCAGCCTTAGAAATTGCAGCGGCGACCATCGAAGGCAAGGCAGTTGTACCTGAAGTCTGTATTTTATTCGGAGCCAAACTCTTCCGGGGTAACCGAACCACCAAAATCAATGCAGAGAGTTTCGATGCTTTCCAATCGTTCAACTATCCGCCTTTAGCAGAAATCGGTATTCATATTCACTATAATTACGGAGCCATCGATTATACTCCCCGGACAGAGCCGATTGGTGCATTTACGGAAATGAATACCAATATCGCCATATTGCAATTATTTCCAGGCATTCGTCCGGAATTAATAGATGCCGTTATTCAAACTCCCGGTCTAAGAGGACTGATTTTGGAGACTTATGGTTCGGGGAATGCTCCGACCGACCGTTGTTTTTTAGAAAAAATTAAAGAAGCCTCCCAAAAAGGCATCATCATATACAACGTCACCCAATGCCAGGGAGGAACGGTAGAAATGGGCCGTTATGAGACCAGCAGAGAGTTATTAAACTACGGGGTTTCAAGCGGATATGACATTACGATGGAAGCTGCTGTCTGCAAAATGATGTATCTGCTGGAGAAATACCGTGACGCTAACGAAATAAAAAAATACTTAAATTCATCAATAAAAGGAGAAATAACCATGAATCATATTGGGTTTTAACATTTTTTTTGTACCTTGCCGCGTCTTTTGGTGCGTCCTGTGGGAATACAAAGGTTTGCAAGGGTACGCCTGAAGTTTGAGAGTTAAATTTTAATTATTTATAAACTAAAAATCAGTTAAAGAGATCATGAGAAAATTATTTGCACTAATAGCAGTTTTAGGAATGCTTACTATTGGAGCATCAAAACTAATGGCTCAGGAAGACGAAGCAGCACCAGCAGCTCAAACCGAGCAAACAACAGTTTCTATCGATGACGAACAAATTGAAAGCACTTCAATGCATGCAGCGATCAAACAGAAATTCATCGAAGGTGGTGCCGGATTTATGGCTTGTGTTGTATTGTGTTTGATTTTCGGTTTGGCCATCGCAATTGAAAGGGTTATTTATTTAAACCTTTCCGATACGAACACCAAAAAATTCATCGCTGGTTTTGAAGACGCGCTGAACAACGGTGGTATTGAAGCAGCAAAAGAATATTGCCGCAATACCCGCGGACCTGTAGCAAGTATTTTCTATCAGGGACTTTCCCGTTACGATCAGGGAATCGACATGGTTGAGAAATCAGTTGTTTCTTACGGATCGGTACAGATGGGTTTGATGGAAAAAGGATTGACCTGGATCGGATTGTTCATCGCATTGGCTCCTATGTTGGGGTTCTTGGGAACTGTAATCGGTATGATCGAGGCCTTCGACCAGATTCAGGCAGCAGGTGATATGAGCCCGGCACTGGTAGCAGGAGGTATTAAAGTGGCATTGATTACGACCGTAGGCGGTTTGATCGTAGCTATGATCCTGCAGGTATTCTATAACTATTGTGTATCGAAAGTAGAAGGTATCGTAAACAATATGGAAGATGCTTCTGTAAGCATGTTAGACATTTTGGTTAAATACGAGCAAAAAAACAAATAAACCATGGATAGTAAAAAAATACTCAACCTTGTAACAATCGTAATGTTCGTCATTACAGTAGTATTGTTAGGGCTGTTTATGTTCGGAGGTGAAGTACCGAATCAGCCGTACACTACTCCTGTATATACATCGACATTATTGAATTGGGCATATATCCTGTGTGGTATTGCAATCATTGCAGCTATTATCTTCCCGGTGATTCGTCTGTTTACCCGCCCGAAACAAGCGATGAAAAGCTTTATCGGATTAGCCGGAGTAGTCGTAGTCATCCTGATCGGGTATGCACTGGCTGATGGTACCCCGATAAAACTGGTCGGTTATACGGGGCCTGATAACGTACCATCCATGCTGATCTTCTCAGATACGATTTTGTATACGATGTATTTCCTTTTTGCAGCAGCTATTTTAGCTATCTTAGGAACGGAAATTTACAGAAGAATGAAATAATACTATTCCCTTCGGGGAATAGAGATAAAACTAAGGAATATGGCAAAGAAAACACCAGAAATTAATGCCACTTCGACTGCCGATATCGCATTCTTGTTGCTTGTATTCTTCCTGGCAACGACGACGATGAATGTGGATTCCGGTATATACAGAAGACTTCCGCCCTATCAGCCGGATAATACCGAAGCCCCGAAATATGCAAAACGGAATATTTTGCAGGTTTTGGTAAACCGGAACAATCAGCTGGCGATCAACGGAGAATTGGCAGATGTTTCTACCCTGAAAGACAGGACAATCGAATTTGTTCTAAATCCGAATAATAGCGAAGACTTACCCCAAAAAGAAATTAAAACGATCGATCTTTTCGGTCCCGTGGAAGTTTCGAAGGGTATTGTTTCTCTTCAGAGTGATAAAGGAACGTCATATGAAATGTACATCGCCGTACAAGATCAGTTGACATCCGCTTATAATGAATTGAGAAACAGAAAAGCCAACGAGAAATGGGGTAAAAACTTTGATGAACTGAATGAAGACCAAAAAGAAGCAGTCAGAAAAGTTGTTCCGATGCAGATTTCTGAAGCAGAACCTAAAAACATAGGAGGGAAAAAATAATGGCAAAATTTAAAAAAGACGGTAAAAGAGAGACGCCCGCAATTTCAACGGCATCTTTACCTGACATCGTGTTTATGTTGCTGTTCTTCTTCATGGTGAGTACCACGATGCGTGAAGTTTCCCTAATGGTTGCCAATGCGATGCCTCAGGCTACAGAAACCGTAAAACTGGAAAAGAAATCACTCGTAAGTAATATTTATGTAGGTAAACCAACTCCTCAATATCAAGGTGCTTACGGAACCGAACCCCGAATCCAGTTGAACGATCGTTTCGCAACTTTAGAGGAACTGGGAGCTTTTGTGGTTTCAGAACGTGAAAGTCGTAAAGAGGAAGACAGAAATAGCATTACCAATAACCTGAAAGTAGATAAAAATGTAACGATGGGTGTCGTTACCGATATCAAACAGGAATTACGTAAAGCAAATTCATTGAGAATTAATTACGGTAGTACGAAAAAACCCCATTAATTAATTCTAAAAAATAAAGGGGGACATGGTTCCCCTTTTCTTTTTTTTATTATCTTTGCAACGCATTTGGTTCCGTAGTTCAATGGATAGAATGAAGGATTCCGGTTCCTTTGATTGGGGTTCGAGTCCCCACGGGATCACAGAGCAAAACGCTAAATAAATGCTTTTCATTTATTTAGCGTTTGTTTTTTGTTGTAACTTTCAAAATTTTGTACGACATACTCTAAATTTTGATGCATTTTTTTATATTTGGTGAAAAATTGAAATGTAATAAAAAACGAGATCATGCCCTCACTTTCAAAATATACCCAATGGAAGGTTATCGGAGGATATAGTCTTCTGTTCTTATTGAGTATCCTGGCTGCTGTTTTGATTTATAAGCAAATAACGAAATTAATTGTCAACGAAGAAAATAGTGATAATCCTAACCGGAAACTATTCATTATTGGCAATACGATCACGGGGCTTTATGAATCGGAAGGGCTGGGAAATGCTTTTGTACAAACCGGTTCGAGATCCTATTTTCTAAAGTACCGGGATTTAATAGAGGAAGTTGAATCGAATATAGACTCTTTAAGAGACTTAACTACCCGTCTGGACCAGATTCTCCGTCTGGATACGATCGATGATCTACTCGATCAGAAAATACGCAATTTGCAGGATATCGTCCGGGTAAAACAATCCTTTGTCCCGGATGATTTCTATAATAAAGCGATTGCCAGTATAGAATCCGGAAGAGACAGCCTGCAAGGGACGGATATCCGGAAAAGACACATTACGACACTGGACAGTTCGTACACCAAATCAGAAAAAAAGAAAAGACGTTGGCTATTTTTTTCCAAGACCGAGCCCGATTCCGTACTCAAAGTTTCGGTTTCTCATCATACTGTTATCGATACGCTCAACAGGCAAACAGCCTTACAAAATACGGACAGTGTCGTTCATATTCTGAAAACAGCCTGGGAAGACGTACAAAAACAAACCCAGGATATTACCCGTCAAATCAACCGGAAAGAATATGCCTTAATTCAGCAGAGCACCTACATTACGGATCAGTTGAAACGAATATTAGGAGCCTATGAAAAAGAAGAAATCACGAATTCTCTAATCAAACAAGAAACCCGGGAACAAACCCTCAACACGATGATCCGGATTTTTGCCTGGCTGGCAGTGATTGCCTTCCTGCTGATCTTGTTCTTTACCTTCTTCATTCTTCGCGATTTATCCCGTAGCCAACGCTATCGGAAAGAACTCGAGGCAGCCAACCGCTATGCCGACCAACTATTGAAAAGCCGGGAAAAGATGATCCTGACCGTCACACACGACATCAAATCACCGCTAAGCTCTGTAATCGGTTATATCGAACTGCTCAATAACACCCCCATCAACGAACGGCAACGTTATTTCCTGAAAAACATGCGGGGTTCTTCGGAACATATCCTGAAACTGATCGGTAACTTGCTGGACTTATCGAAACTGGAAAACAATAAAATGCCCGTCGAGCATATCGTGTTCAATCCGTATCATTTATTCCAGGAAATTACGGACAATTTTATGCCACTGGCAGCAGCCAAACATTTGGAATTAAAAGCCCGTTTCAGCGAAGATCTCGATAAAGACTACTCAGGAGATGCCCTGCGCATCCGGCAGATCCTGACCAATATCTTATCCAATGCAGTAAAATACACGACAACAGGACATATCTCCTTCTCTGCCGAAACCGTCAATCCGGAAAAGATCAGACTAAAAATCCAGGATACAGGTTCAGGGATGACTCCCGAGGAGCAAAAAATCATCTTCCAGGAATTTACACGCCTAACTTCACATGCAACCATAGAAGGTACAGGCCTGGGATTAACGATTACATTGAAATTAATCCATCTTCTGGGGGGAGAAATTCAACTGAACAGCACTCCGGGTAAAGGAAGTTGTTTTACGATCCTGCTTCCCCTCGGGCAGTGTACCACCTCATCCTCAACGGCTTCCCCCGAGCCACCCCTCCTCCCCCGACCGGGTATTCCGGTGAGCGGTTCACCTAAAATTCTGTTTATAGACGATGATCCGCTTCAACTGGAAATGGCGGTCGGTCTATTGGCTAATTATGGTATTCAGGCAGAAGCCACCACCAGCCCACAGCATCTCCTGAACAAGCTGGCCTCTACCAAATACGATCTTCTTTTTTCCGATATCCAGATGCCGGAAACGAACGGTTTCGATTTGGTTAAACAAATCCGTAATTCCTCACTACCTAATGCTGCCGATCTCTGCATCGTAGCCTTATCGGCAGATTCCGGACGGACGGAAAAAGAATACCTCGATGCCGGTTTCAGTGCTTTTCTAAGCAAACCTTTCACCTCCGGTCAACTGACAGCCTTAATCACCCAACTGACAGGTATTTCACTCTCAGAACCGGCAACCACTTCCTATTCAAATCCAGCCCAGGACATAGAACGCAGAGGATATAGCCTGAAACATATCCTTCAGTTTGTCGACAACGATCGGGAAGCCCTACAAAAAATCCTCGATTCATTTGTAATGACAACCCGGGAACATATAGAATTATTAAAAAAATATCAGGAAGAAAAACAATGGACAGCTATCGTCCAACTGGCCCACAAAATGCTCCCGATGTTCCGTCAACTGGAAATAGATGAAGAAATCCCCCTATTAGAAAAGTTAGAACAGGCGACTAAAAACGATCTCCCTGAAAATCAAATCTCATCCCTGACTCAGGAAGTAATCGACAAAACGATCCTGTTACTAAAAGAAGATTTCAAAATCTCCTGATCAGGCTCCCTTTCAGGGCTCGCTGATCAGCCTTAAAGACAGGTTACTACTTCTCGTTGTATCAGCATCGAGAAAAAATCATCAGATTCATTATAAATGATTTGGGAATCCGACAGATTTTAACGAATATTGTAGACAGAATGTGCGGATCTCAACAAATATTTATAAAACGAAATCACATCATGCGTATAATCACATTAAGTCTATTACTGTGTGGTTTAGTCATACAAAGCTTCGGTGTACGACCGCCGTTAAAAGGTTACACCTATGCTTCGGAACAGGCTCCAACAGGAAAAGAGTGGCAATCTCCGGAAAATCTGGCTCTAAACAAAGAGCAGCCACATGCTTGGTTTTTTCCTTTTCAAGATATAAAAAGTGCCCGAAAAGTTCTGCCTGAAAACAGTATATATTGGCAATCGCTGAACGGTAACTGGAAATTCAACTGGGCAGCGGATCCGGATTCACGTCCCAAAGATTTTTATAAAACCGATTTCGACGTGACGGCTTGGGACAATATTCCGGTTCCTTCCAGCTGGAATATTTATGGAGTTCAGCAAGATGGCAGTTTGAAATACGGAGTACCCATCTATGTCAATCAACCTGTCATTTTTATGCATAGCGTAAAAGCAGACGACTGGCGGGGTGGCGTAATGCGTACGCCTCCAACGAACTGGACAACTTACAAATATCGCAATGAAGTGGGTTCTTTCCGTCGGGAATTCGAGATTCCCGAACACTGGGACAGACGTGAAGTATTTATCAGTTTTGACGGAGTCGATTCATTTTTCTATCTATGGATCAACGGAATGTATGTAGGTTTTTCGAAAAACTCACGCAATACGGCTAATTTCAATATTACCAACTATTTGCGTTCCGGGAAAAACATAGTCGCAGCAGAGGTTTACCGAAATTCCGACGGTTCTTTCCTGGAAGCTCAGGATATGTTCCGTTTGCCAGGTATTTTCCGCACCGTAGCACTTTATTCCACCCCTAAAGTACAGATACGTGATCTGGTTGCAACTCCGGATTTGGATAATAACTACACCGACGGTTCTCTGACAATTCAGGCCGATATCCGTAATTTTGGAAAGAAAACGGCCAAAGGATATAAAGTATGCTATAGTTTGTATGCCAACAAATTGTATTCTGACGAGAATGAACCGGTTATTCTGGCTAGAGATACTAAGGGAGCGGCTATCCGGAACAGTGTCGTTGCCCAGGTAGAACCTATTACCACAGGAAATACCCAGGAAGCGGAAAAAGTGGTTCTGAAAGTAAAAAATCCGAATAAATGGTCGGCAGAAACTCCTTATCGTTATACCCTGATCGCGGAACTGAAAGATCATAAAAACCGGAGTATCGAGACAGTATCTACGATTGTCGGTTTCCGGAAAGTGGAAATCAAAGACACTCCGGCTGATCAGGATGAGTTCGGCCTGGCCGGCCGTTATTACTATGTCAACGGCAAGACGATAAAATTAAAAGGGGTGAACCGGCATGAAACCAACCCGGCTGTAGGTCACGCTATAACCCGTGAGATGATGGAAAAAGAGGTTATGCTGATGAAGCAAGGTAATATCAATCATGTACGTAACTCACATTATACCGACGATCCTTACTGGTATTATCTCTGTAATAAATACGGCATTTATCTGGAAGATGAAGCCAACATCGAATCACATGAATACTATTACGGGGCGGCTTCTCTTTCTCATCCCGTTGAATGGAAAAATGCACATGTCGCCCGGGTAATGGAAATGGTACACAGCAATGTAAACAATCCTTCTATCGTCATCTGGTCGCTGGGAAATGAGGCAGGCCCCGGCCAAAACTTTGTCGCTGCCTACGAAGCTTTAAAACAATTCGATTTATCCCGTCCGGTACAATACGAACGGAACAATTCGATTGTGGATATGGGTTCCAACCAATATCCTTCTATCGGTTGGGTACGGGGAGCTGTAAAAGGAAATTATGATATTAAATATCCGTTCCATATCTCGGAATATGCCCATTCCATGGGTAATGCCTGTGGAAATCTGATCGACTACTGGGAAGCTATCGAATCTACTAATTTCTTCTGTGGCGGTGCCATTTGGGATTGGGTGGATCAGTCGATGTATAATTATGACAAGAAAACCGGTAAGCGTTATCTGGCCTATGGAGGAGATTTCGGAGATATCCCCAATGACGGTCAGTTTGTAATGAATGGTATTGTATTTGGAGATCTTGAACCTAAACCACAATATTATGAAGTGAAGAAAGTCTATCAGAATATGGCTGTGAAAGCGATTGACATCGAGAAAGGTCAATTCGGGATATTCAACAAATATTATTTTAAAGACCTTTCGGATTATGATGTAAAATGGTCCTTATATGAAAATGGCAAGGAAATACAATCCGGTCCTGTGACTACAGGCATTGTTCCTGCCCGCCATACGGTACAGGTAGTTATTCCTTATCAATACAATAATCTGAAGAAAGATTCCGAATATTTCGTAAAAGTGCAGTTTTTACTGAAAAACGATATGCCTTGGGCGAGAAAAGGATTCGTGGTTGCAGAAGAACAAATTCAGGTGAAAGAAGCCCACCGGCCTCTCATCAGCACGATGATAAGACAAGGCGGAAAACTGACCTGCGACAAAAGCAGGACTGCCCGCCCTGTGATCCAAGGGAATAATTTCAAAGTCGAGTTCGATGAATCCACAGGAACGATTTACAGTCTGACTTATGATTCAACAACAATCATAGCAGCAGGTAATGGACCGAAACTGGATGTACTCCGTGCTTTTACGAACAATGACAACTGGTTCTATTCTTCGTGGTTTGACCGTGGTTTACACCATTTACAACACAAAGCCAAAGAAACAACGATTATGAATAAACCGGACGGAAGTATTGTATTGGCTTTTACAGTAGAATCCCAGGCGCCTCATGCAGCAAAAATACTGGGTGGTACCAGTTCCGGTAAGAATACGATCGAAGAATTAACCGACACCCCTTTCGGTCCGAACGATTTCAAATTCACTACCAATCAGATTTGGACGGTTTATCCGGATGGTTCCATTGAATTACAGGCCAGTGTTACTTCCAATCAGCCTGATCTGGTATTACCCCGTTTGGGTTATGCCATGAAAATCCCTCAGGAATATGCCAATTTTACCTACTACGGACGTGGTCCGATCGACAATTATGCAGACCGGAAAAGCGGACAGTTCATTGAACAGCATAAGAATACGGTTGCCGGAGAATTTGTCAACTTCCCGAAACCTCAGGACATGGGAAATCATGAAGATGTGCGTTGGTGTGCCCTAACCAATCAGGCAAATCAGGGGGCTGTATTTATAGCCACCGATCGGTTATCCGTCTCCGCTTTACCATATTCGGCCCAGGATTTGATTCTGGCTTCCCATCCTTATCAGTTGCCACAAGCCGGCGACACCTGGTTGCATCTGGATGCAGCAGTGACAGGACTGGGAGGAAACAGTTGCGGTCAGGGTGGTCCTTTGGTAGCGGACCGGGTTTTCGCCAACAATCACAATTTCGGATTTATCATTCGTCCTGCCGGTAAAGACCTGAGTAAAATAGCCAATATCGCTCCTGCCGGAGAAATTCCATTGTCTATCACACGTAGTAAGTCGGGAACTGTAGAAATAACCTCAGCCCGTAAGAATGCAACAATTTGCTACACCGTTGGAAAAAGCAAAGTAAAAGAATACACAACCCCGATATCACTTCGTGAAGGAGGTCTGGTAACTGCCTGGTTCAAAGACAGACCTGCTATCAAAACGAAGATTTCCTTTGAGAAGCAGGAAAACATCCAAACTGTTGTGATCTATGCCAGCAGCCAGGAAGCCGGAGAGGGAGATGCTTCACACCTCACAGACGGAGATCCCAATACAATCTGGCATACGATGTATTCCGTAACAGTTGCCAAATACCCGCATTGGGTGGATCTGGATGCCGGAGAAGTGAAGAATATCAAAGGTTTCATTTACTTACCCCGCCAAGACGGCAATAACGGTAAGATCAAAGATTATAGCATCCAGGTAAGCATGGACGGTAAAAACTGGGGAACTCCTGTTCAGAAAGGTACTTTCGATAATAGCAGCAAAGAGAAGCAAGTTGAGTTTGCCAAACCGGTGCAAGCCCGTTATATCCGTTTCACAGCTTTAAGCGAACAGAACGGTCAGGACTTTGCCTCCGGTGCCGAAATAACGATTCTGGCAGAATAAAAACAGGATTTATCGATAATAATTGAAAATTCAACTGCCGGGATGAAGCTTTATTCAATAGAATAAAGCTTCATTTTATTATACAAGGTTTTACGGTCTATTTTCAATAAGCGTGCAGCCTCACTTTTATTGTTGTGGCATTTCGCCAATGCTTCACGGATAAGCTGTACTTCATTCTTTTCTCGCTTCAAAGCCAGATCTTCGATTTGAGGGACAGGATCCACAGCTGCCAATTCGGCCGGAATATCTTTCAAAGAGATAAAATCACCGAGACACAATAATGTCGCCCGCTTGACCACATTCCGCATTTCGCGAAGGTTACCGGGCCAGTTATAGTTTTTAAAGACAGACATTACCTCATCCTCGAAACCGATCACATCTTTTCCTAGTTCTTCATTCGAGGCAGCCAGAAAATGATTGGCAAAAACCGGAATATCTTCCTTTCTTTCACGCAAACTTAAAGCTTTTAAAGAAAATTCATTCAGACGATGATAAAGATCCTCCCGAAAATTCCCCTCGGCCACAGCCTTTGTCAGATTCTCGTTCGTAGCGGATATAATACGTACATCAAAAGCGATCTCTTTATCACTCCCCACAGGCTTCACTTTACGTTCTTCCAAGGCCCGTAGCAACTGTACCTGCACATCGTAACTCAGATTTCCGATTTCATCGAGGAAAATCGTCCCTCCCGAAGCAGCCACAAAATAACCCGTCTTATCGTTCACAGCTCCCGTAAAAGCCCCCTTCACATGTCCAAAAAATTCACTGGCTGCCAAATCCTTGGGGATCGCCCCACAATCGACGGCAATAAAAGGCGCCTCCTTACGATTGCTCTGAGCATGAATCAAACGGGCTATGTACTCTTTACCGGAACCACTTTCTCCGGTAATCAATACAGTCATCATAGTCGGAGCTACCAATCGAATATATTCGTAAAGTTTGTCGGCTTCCAGACTCGTACCTTTGATGTATGGCACCGATTGGGGCTTTTTTGTCCGCTTTTTTTGTTCGGGAACAGCAGTCTGTTCCAAAGTGTCCTGGATCTTTTTCAAAATCTCGTCCGGAATGACGGGCTTCGCCACATAATCGAAAGCCCCTAATTTCATCGCCAATACCGCAGTTTGTATATCAGCATAACCGGTCATCAAAATCACCTGAACCTCAGGAGTCGATGCCTTGATATTTTTCAACAAATAAATTCCGTCCTCATCCGGTAAACGCAAATCTGTCAACACGACATCATATTTCGTCCCTTTCAGCTTCGCCAAAGCTTCGCGGCAAGAAAAAGCATTCTCTACTTCAAACCCTCTTTTTGTCAACCATGTTTTCAACATCAGACAAAAAGTGGTATCGTCATCTACCAATAAAATTTTAGCCATATACCAATTTATAAAACAGTCGAACCGACTGAACTGTTTTACAAAATTAGGAAACTAACTCCACGAAACGAAGCATTTATCTTTTTTTTCGCAAAAAAAAGTCAATTCAAAGGCGAATTTTTCAAAAAATATTTAACTTTGCATCACAAAGTAATTTGAAATATGAATAATCAGGAAGCTTTAAACACTTTAAACGACATCCGGAACATGATGGAAAAGTCCACCCGGTTTGTCTCATTCAGCGGATTGTCCTCTATCGTCATCGGCATATACGCTTGTATCGCCGCGATAATTGCTTATTCTATCCTGGGAAATACAACACCGGTACCCAGACTGGATGTCGACACGCCTGCGAAACTACAACTTTTGATCGTCTTCGCTTCTTTACTGATTATCGTTTGTATCGTTACGGTCATCCTGATGTGCAGGCACAAAGCCCACCAAAACAACCAATCTCTTTTATTCGATTTCAATACCAAAAGGCTACTGTGGAATTTCTTCCTGCCTTTGGTTGTAGGCGGAATACTTTGTATATCATTGATCTGGCAAAGCCATTATGGCCTTACTTCTTCGATCATGCTGATATTCTATGGCGTCGCTCTGATCAGTGCGTCGAATTATACGTTTTCCAATACCCGCTATCTGGGTTATGCGGAAATCGCTCTCGGCCTGGCCGATAGTTTTGTAGAAAATTATGCCCTGTTGTTTTGGGTCGTCGGCTTCGGCCTCTTTCATATCGTCTACGGTATCTTTTTTCATTTGAAATACGAAAAAAAGAACAAATGAAACTAAACCTGGAAGATATTAATAAGGCCTTTGAAAGTAAAGCCCGGTTAGGAATCATGTCGGTACTCCTGGTCAATGAATCCATCGATTTTGTATCCTTGAAAAATTTGCTTGAACTAACCGATGGTAATCTGGCCAGCCATACCCGGAATCTGGAGGAATTGGGGTATATCCGAAGCTACAAACAATTTATCGGCCGTAAACCCAACACTACCTTTTCTGTCACCCCCGAAGGAAAAGAAGCTTTTAAAAAACACCTGAATGCCCTGGAAAATTTTCTAAAAAATCAACTGGAATAATAATATCTATTTTTTTACACTTATACTTTGAAATACAAAGTTCTTTATTAAATAAATTTAAACTCTTCTGATTATGGAAACACAAATCTCTTTTTCCAACCAGGAAAAATACCCACGCCAAGGGTTTATGCAACGGAATGCCTTGTCTGTCAAAATTATTTTAATCGGAGTTTTAATTCTCATTCTCCTGATTCCGCTTGCAATGATCCGGGGATTAATCTCGGAACGTTCCGAAACCGCCTCGGAAGCAACAACGGAAGTACAAAACAAATGGAGCAGCTCACAATTGGTAACAGGCCCTTTCATCAGTATTCCCTGCTATGAAAACTACGAAGAGACTTATTATGAAAACGGAGCCACGAAAATCAGGGTAAAGAAAGTCAAAAACTATATCCATATTCTTCCCGAGCTTCTGGATATTACAGGAAATGTAGAAACCGAAGAACTGAGTCGTGGTTTATACGATATTGTCGTATATAAAACGCCGTTAGTATTAAAAGGCAAATTTATCATCCCGGAACATTTCGAAACCACCATTTTGCCCGAAGACATAGCGCTTCAGCATGCGACCTTGAATCTGGGGATTTCCGATCTTCGGGGAATCAGCGAACAAATAACTGTCGACTGGGGTAAAGAAACGCTTCAATTCAACCCAGGATTACCTTCGGATTTTATTTTATCTTCGGGTGTTTCCTCCGTACTACCTCAACACCAAAAACTTCAGGCCGGAGATTCGATTGAATTTTCGATCCAACTACAGCTTAAAGGCTCAGAATCGATTCAATTCAGTCCCTTCGGTAAAACGACACAAATCCACCTAACCTCCAATTGCACTACCCCGAGTTTTACGGGAGCCTTTTTACCGGAGAACCGTGAGATTACGAACAGCGGTTTCACTGCCGACTGGAAGGTATTGAACCTCAACCGAAATTACCCCCAGGTATTCACCAGTAACCAGTACCACAATGAAGAAGAACTCTCTTCTTTCGGAGTCAACCTCTTATTACCCGTACAACAATACCAGCAATCTATGCGCTCCGTGAAGTATGCCTCCCTGATTATCATTCTTACTTTTGTGATCAGTTTTTTTGTGGAAGTGATGCAAAAAAAGAATATCCATCCTTTCCAATATTTACTGATAGGACTTGGCTTATGTTTATTTTATACGTTATTGATCGCCATTTCGGAACATCTGGGGTTTAATTTAGCCTATCTTATTTCAGCGATCATGACTATTATTCTATTGACACTATATATGCGGGGAATTCTCAAAATCCGGAAAACAGCCTTTACAATAGGCGGATTGCTGGCTCTATTATATCTCTATATCTTTGTATTGATTCAGATGGAGACTTACGCTTTATTAGCCGGTAGCCTCGGATTATTCATCATCCTGGCGGTCATCATGTATTATTCACAAAAGATCAACTGGAACGGAGGAATGAAATAGTAGAATTATTCCGGTCCTTGTTCGTCTTCGGTGTTCGTGTTCGGGGACCCGGTCGCTTCTGTCGGTCATCTACCTTTTTCTTTCACTG
>OGIE01000323.1_pt1 | contig 70881 bp, 81 predicted proteins | sample 1571581 | NCBI WGS metagenome assembly OGIE01 (sample SAMEA2582021, study PRJEB24529) | metagenome | biome: Human gut stool | place: China | collected 2011
GTGTTGAACTCACGCTCAAAGTAGCTGCTGATGTCACGTGTGCTGGTGCCCATGGCGTACATCTCAATAATCTGGTCTGCCATGCCATTGGCAAGAATAGTCTCACGCTTCTTTACGGTCTCAGGTTGGAAAGTTCCGTCTCGGTCACGAGGAGTCTCTATAGTGACCTCACCATATTTTGTTTGAACCTTCTTACTCATCTTACCATTACGACGGTTGCCGGAAGAGCGTTCCTCTTCACTTAAATGAGCGTCCATCTCACCTTCGAGAGCTGAGTTGAGAATACGCTCTAACAATGGAGCTAATGCTCCGTCCTTGCCAAATAAGGCTTCACCACTACGCAACTGCTGAGCTGCTTTCTTGTAATCAATTTCTAAGTTGTCCATAATATAAAAACTGTGTTAAACGACTTTTATTGTAGCTTGACACAGTTTAGTTTACACTCTCGCAGAGCCTAATGCCCTGCTTTTTACTTGTCTTCACGTTCTCGTTTCTCGGCTATAGCCTGTCTGATCCACGCGCCTTTGTTGCGTCCTAGCGATTCGCAAAACTCAAACGTTTCTTCGTTTACATGCGTCACAACCCTATAGATGAGTGCAGCTGCGCCCTTGCTCGGTGCTCCGGCTCGCTCTCTGCGACCACCCCACCCTGGATGCTGACTGACCTTGCATTGCTGAACCTTGCCCTTGCTATTGATGCGGAACTTCATTTTCAGCCGGTCATTTACCCAAACTTCAGCAATTACCGCATCGGGCGTTTGCTGAAGGGTAGATTTGGCGATGCCGATAAGATAGGATTTATCCTTGAAGAAGGTCTCTGTCTCATCGAGTATCGCCCAATCATCGTAGATTATGATTCTTGCCTTTTCCATATTCTCAACCTAATATTGCCATCAGTATCGTGAATAAGAAGATAAAGAGTACGAACCATTCCTGTTTACTCATAGCTTACCCCCTTTCTTCTTCTCTTGCGATGGTAAATTTGAAGTGCTTTCACTACCCTGTGGTCTTCTTTCCAACCAAAAGAAGCTTTAATCACTCGTTTCGTCCAATATCGTTTCTTCTTTTCTGAACCTAGAAGTATCTTCTTTGCTAGTCTTGCTTTCATTGCTTACCTCCTTTCTTCTGATAGGCTCGAACCCTACGGATAGCCTTTGCGATTCTGTGGTCTTTGCCTAAGCCATAAGCATAAACCATGATTCGTGGTCTCCAAAAATAGTTTTTCTTTCTACAAAGTATCTTCTTCGCCTGTCGTAATTTCATTTTTCACCTCCTTCCTCGATTACTCCTATCGGTTTGATGTCGTTCACACTTTCATCCTCGGTGAAGAATGAAACCTTCATCATGTCGCTCACGTAGGCCATGGCCACAACATCTTCATGGGCGTTCTTGATGATACAGATGTCTCCTCTTACCTCGTTCTGCATTTTCAGATACTTCACGGCTGCATCCTTCACCGCCAAAGGATTCATTTTCTTTGTTATCGTCTCCCCCGACTGAGGGAAGACGAAGATAAATTCTTGCTTGTTCATACTGCTGTCTGTTTTTGTCTTGTTTGAAATCTGATATATATGCTGCGTGTATCTACATCAAAGTAGGCGTCTTTCTGCTCGTTAAATCTGACACAACCTTCTTTCCTGTACTTCACGCCATTAGTCTGCATAAGGGCGTTGCAAATGGTATCACTCCACTTGTACGTTAGGGCAAACTGCTCTTTGCGTTCTATCACGAAACAGGTTCCTAAGAAGACAACTTCCGTTACTTCTCCATCAACATATCCGCAATAGTTCTGCTTTCCTTCGCCAATATTGCTAGCGCAATTCTTGCCGAATATACGTGAGAGGGCAACTTTCTTTGTGCCCTCGTCAATCAATTCTATTTTTCTTCTTGCCATATTAATCTAATTCACTTTCTGTTATTAACAACTCATCAAACATAATACTATCCTTGCATGAGCAGCTCCATGATGATTCGTCCTTGTCTTCAGACACTTCATAGTTATCGGGATATTCCTCCTTGTAGAAGTCTAGGATATTATTCTCCTCTTCTGCCATCCGCTCCTTGGCTGCGGTCTTGGTAGAGTAAACTCCGATAACATTAACGCCCGAATAATCTTGATTGTCTGCTCCGTGCTTAATCAACACAAATACTTTCTGTTTCTTCATCTTACTCGCCCTCCTTCTCTTCTACATCAAATATAACACTTTCCAACTCGCCATTCTCCAAACAACCCAAATCGTACAAACGTCTTGCGGTATTCTCTGCGTCTTCGGATGATGCTGCGTCTAGAGATACCTTGTAGGTGATTTTCTCTACGATTTCTACTACATACCTTTTCATAATCAAATCCTTTCTTTTAAAATTAATACTTGGTGGACGGATGGTACGTTGCAACCATCTGTAGCGGCTTGAATACCGCATTCGCCCTATATATAAAACAACAACAACTTCTATTTTATCTTCTCAAGACAAGTGCTCTTGTCTACGCTTACATCTCTTCTACTATATCTTCAAAGTTCTTCTTCTTAATCTCCATAGAAATCAGACTTGCTATGTCTAAGACTTTCGTTTCCTCGTACTCTCTGTACGTATCGTGAATATATATGCAGAAACTATCTATCTCGTATCTGTCGCTATTGAACAGAGTATAGCCTGATGTAGGAAAGCGGAAAATGATTCTGCTCCAATCCTTTTTATCCAACAGATTTTTAACAACAGAATTAATCATACTCAAAATGGTTTGTGAGGGAGATTTCTCTCCCTCGGGTTAAACTTACTCCTTCAACAGACTTTCTACAAGTTCTTCCTTTGTAGAGAAGACGTCTGTACCATAGGTGTATCCATAATCATGTTTTAATAGAAGTTTGCAACACTCCTTGTCTTTGTCTTCTCTCTCCTCAAGAACGATGCGAGAAATCGTTTTCTCAGCTATCTTGTTATCACGCAATAGGAAAACCTGTTGACCAACATAGAAGTTGGTTTTAAGATTTGTCTTTGCTCGTTCCTGTACTTCCCAATCAGACGATAATTCCATACATGCGTACACTTCCTTGCCTTCTGAGAGGTCTTTTGTGATGCGCTCGAAGATTTCCTGTTCTGTAGGCTCTCGCTCTTCTCCGGTCTCTTCATCATCGATGGTGTAAATACTATATTCCCAACCTTCCTTGTCTACAAGTTTGAGTCCGGCTGCCTGCGCCTTTACTACTTCTTGTATGGTGTTAATCTCAACTCCTACAAAATTGTCACTCAATCTAACTGCCTTAGTTGTCTTCATAATTTTATCTCCTATAATTTAAATTTGTTACTTGTTATTGTTAACCATTCTAGCGGCATAAGTTCTGCCGATAATCTCGTCTATCTTTGCTTGCTGCTGATAATCTGTGCAGTCGGCAAAGTTCTCCTGTTCCTCGTAAAAACGTGCTGCATTCTTCAGCTCATGGAGTGTTGCTTGGGTGTAGTCCTTGTTAGGATCAACTTGCCTAAGGTTCTCACATGTCTTGCAATACTCGATGAAGTCTACTAACAAAGATTTCTCCTCGCTCTTGCTCTGCTGCATTCCGGCTCCCATGAGTGGTAGGGCAACAATCGTTGCCGCTACCAAAGCTATCTTAATTCTCTTTTTCATATCTTTACTGATTTAATTTCTTGTTTATCTCTTTTAATGTCTTGTATGTCTCCGGAAACAACTCCAAATGTGCTGCCATGAAGACTGCGCAACCAACTTCCTTTGCATAGGCTGATGTTGTTGTTTGATAGAGTAATGCCCTAATTGCGTCATACTCCTCGTCTGTAAGTTCTAACTTATTCTTCTTCATTACTCGTCCTCCATGTCTTTTGCTGCTCTCAGTCTGTAGCCTGTAAGACTGCCAACTAAGAAGATTAATACATAAATTGTGATGTCCATAACTTAAATCCTTTCTTTTAATTGTTATACTTGTGCGGTCTCACGGCTTGAACGTGATGTGCTCCTCTATTCGCTGACCGCTCCATGTTACTTCTTGCCAAAGTTGAAGATTCTAACGAACTGATAGAAGGTTTTGTGTCCTACAAGGTGAAACAAGTCTTCAAAGATGTACTCCTTGCATTCCTTTGTTCCTTCTCTGTACACATCTTGCATCTGCTTTGCGGTCATATAACCGCTAGTAAGCCATTCGAAGAATAATGCCCCTAAACTCTCATAGTCGTTGTTCTTGTCATAGAACTTCTTCTGCTGCTCGTAAGTTTTGTTCTTTCTCATATTCTTATCTCCTATCTTTAAGATTCTATACCATTTAATTTAAGAGCGATTGCCTTTAAGTTCTCAATTCTCTGTTGTGCATTCGGTGTGAGTTCCGCACCACAAATAAGAACTGCTTGTGAAAGGTTCATTACCTTATCGTATATAGCGAGAGTGATGCTTGAAATCTCATCACTTGTAAGCGTTATTGTCTTTTCCATTTTCTTATCGTTTTAATAGTTCAACTTTGCTTTAATCTCTTTAAACTCCTTCAATCGCTTGTGCGTTATAGGAGTATCATCGTGGCTTGAAATACATTCCTCTAGAAGGATTATTCTATCGTTAATAGCTGATGTAATATTATATATTTCACCGCCTGTAAGTGTTATTGTCTTGTCCATATTCGTTTATTTTAATCTTGTTATTATTGCTTTGATGATAGTCTCACAACTTTCTGTTGAATACTCACTCTTACGCTCGTAAGACGTGTAATAGTTGTCGTATCTGTCCTTGCTGCGTCCAACATACTTGTAACCTTGCTTTTTAAGGCTTTGTTTCAGCATCTCAACTTCGTTATCGTTAAGATACTCCGTGCATATTGGCTCCATTGTCACTCTGTCCGCATATCTTTCGATTCTGCGGTATTCTACGAAATTACTTGCTGCCATATCTATTCTATTTAATGGTTCGTTACTCTTTCCACCAATCGGAAACGTCACTTCTCTTGAGGTGTCTCATTTCCAAAAACTCTTTGAGGGTGCTGCAATATGTGTTCATAGAATAGCAATCGCCCTTCAATATAACATGAACTTCTTTAGCCATAGTCTATATGTTTTTAAAAGTTATCTATTCAAATGGTTCAGAGTCCAAACCTCCACAACCCACTCATACCCTACATTGTTGCACTGGCTTTGGTTCATCCGTCTGATGTCCTCGGCTTGCTCCTCCGTAATGGGTTCGCAGTCCAACTTCATTAACTTCTTGATACTTGTTTCCTTGCTAGTCCCGATGTAAATCAATTCCATGCTCTCAATAGAGTTCCAAACGTCTGTTCGATAAAAAAGATATACTTCCATATTGTCTCATTTATTTTAGGCGTGGGGAGGGGCGTACGCCCCGTGGGGGCGCTGCCCCCTTATCTCCCCACATTGTTACTTACCATTCATTGCTCATTTCATACACCCAATATAAGCCTTCATGCTCTAAGGAGTACTCTTCTGCCTTTTCTCTTGTGTCGAATTGTGCGACAACTTCGGGTTTCCTGTCGGGTTCGCAAATGTAGTCTTTCACTACTATGTAGTCCTTCATGCACTTGCCTTCATCTTTGAACACAAGCACATCAACAAGTTTACCTCTGTACATTACAGGGAACTTCCCGATAAACGGATATTCTCCCCAAAACTCTTTGATGTACTCATCATTGTCTTCATATCCTTGAGGTTGAACCTCATCTTCGTCTAAAATTACGTAACCTTCTTCAGTATATCGAAGGTCACAAATGTAATAATCTGCTAACTTTGCCATAGTCTTTAATATTTATAGTCGTACAACTGAGCGATTACGTTATCGTACAGGTCTCTTGTCTTCTCAACGCTGCTTTCCTTCCAATGAAATGGATTCTCGTTTGCAGTTCTTCTAACTATGTTGGCTAATACCATAGCCTCAGCCTTAGTCAATTCTAATAAACACATCTTTGTTTGTTCCATTGTCGTTGTTGTTAAAATGTTCTACATACAAAGTGCAGGTGTACGTTTGCGCCCAACGTTCACAAGTTACATGTGACCTAACTCCCTTCGTTTAACGTCCGTGGGTTGACGTGTTTCGATGTTTCTCTAGTCTAACACGACTAGCGTTTTTACATCTTGCGTGATGAGTGTTTGAGACTTCTTTGTCTTGTTGCTTTGAGAGTTGCAACTAACTCGGTGTACGTTGTCCTCGGTGTTTTGCCTGTATCATCCTCAGTGTTTTGCCTACTTAACCCTATTTGTATAGCGTTCGTTACTAGTCAAAATCTCTAAATGTGCCATTGCTACGCTTGAGAAATCAAACCAACTTGATTTCGGGTGCAAATATACAGCAAAACTTTATTTCTGCCAAACATTCAGTTAAGAAACGCTGTTTATTTAACTATCATTAATAAAGTTATGCTGTATTTTTACAGATATTAAGCAAAGTTTCGCTGTTTTTTGTGTACCTTTGCAGCCAAAAAAGTAAAGTAGAACTTAATTATGGTAAAGATATATTTAAAAGAGATTTTGAAAGAAAAGGGCAAGACTTCTAAAGGTTTTGCGGAAGAGATTGGTGTAACCGCTGCGGCTATCAGTAATATTATAACGGGTAGAAACTTTCCAACATACGACCTTCTAGAGAAAATGGCTAATCACTTAGAAGTTAAAATGTCGACCCTTCTAGGAGAAGAGCCATTAAGGTTGGTGGATGATTCTAAGGAGTTTGCGTCCTTCATTCGTTATAAGGGTATTCATTATACCGCTGATACCCTTGATGAATTTTTTAAACAAGTTGACGAATTAAAGATTATAGCAAGATGAAGAAGTTATTTATATTAGGCATATTGGCAGTAAATGCAATTTGTATCTTTGCGCAAGACAATAACAAGAAATGGAGACCAGAAATAACTTGCACTGAGGTGTGTGGAGTTAGATTTGGTAGTTCTTATGAAACTGCCAAAGAGATCCTTAAAAGAAAATATGGTGAACCCGATTATTTTGGAACAAACGAAAATACAATTGTTTATCACTACAAGTCGTATGGCGGTATGAATTTTACATACATATCCTTTGATTTTCAGCGTGATGGTGCTTTCAGCTATATGAACCAATGCGTAATGGGATATGATTGTAAAACAGCAGAAGAAGCAAAAGGTAAAAGAGATACTATTTGGGAGAAAGCTAAAAAGAAGTACCCTTTTTGCCATTGGGATATAGACGATAATGGATTCAAATACTATGAGAGTGGTTGCTCTCCTCTAGGAGGGTTCGGCAACGGCTTTGTTGTTGATGTAGTAAAGTTTGATGATTCATACAATGGGTATAGATATTTCGCACGCATCATGTATGGACCATACAACTACGTGCAAGAAGACTTCTAGGGCGTCAGCCCCACAGGGCATGGGGAGGGCGCTTGCGCCCGTGGGGGCGCTGCCCCCTTATCTCCCACGAGGATTCTTCACTCTCACCCATAAGGAGAACACACAAGAGAAGAGAGAGAACAGAGAGAGTACAGGGAACCACACAACCAAAGAAAACAATATCCCTAACTAGGAAAAAATATTTCTCCAACTAGAAAAATAAAACCTGCCTAAATCATCTTCTAAAAGCCTTAATTCTAGATGAGCGCATTATCTTGCACAAAACCATGAAATCTACGAAAAACCCACAAAATCGGCTCTAATCTGCTTGCAAATGGCTCTTAAACGGCTCAAAACTTGCGAATTTGGGAGAAATCCCGACCAACTGCCCGAAAATCGAAAAAATCGGCAGAAATGAGCGAGTTTAGCGTTGATTGTGGGTGAAAAACATTCAAGAAGGTTGAATACGGCTAGTTAAACTTTGCTAACGAACTACTTGCGTGCGTGCGTACATATTAATGCAAAAACACTTTTTTTGTTTGCAAAGAATCTTCTTTTATGAAATAAGAACTTTCTTTACATTATTGCTTTGTTGATCCTTAGGAGAGATTGAAACTAACTTGCTTATAATTAGACACTTGTCTTTTCTTTACAATAATCACGTTTTCTTACAAAATGGGTCTTCTAGAGGGAGAAATGGGAGGAGAAGAAGGGGGGAGTTGCGCCCCGAGAAAGAAATTGGTGGGATTTGGGCGATTTGAACGAGGTTGGAACACGGCAAAACGAACCTTCAAATATTATATATTTGCCCTCGAAACATCAAATAATTGCAATTATGACGGAAATATTATCAAAAATCCCAAAGCATTTGACCTCTTGCCCTGTACTCACGGACAAAAAGGAGTGGATATTGGGTGCTGCTGCCTTGGCTGGCGGTGTTGCGTCTTCTCTCTTCGGTGCAAACAAGGCGAAGAAGGCAGCTAGAAGGGCAGCAGAAGAGAACACGTACAGAACGAACGCAGAGAAGGCTTGGTACGACAAGAACTACAACACGGACTATCTTGACACGAAAGCAGGGCAAAACCTCATGAGAAGGGCGAAGGAAGTACAGGACGAGTACGTTCGCAAGGCTGATGGTGCTGCTGCCGTTGGTGGTGGAACTGCTGCAAGCGTGGCGATGGCGAAGGAAGCAGCTAATAAGGCTATGGGCGACACGATAGCCAACGTAGCGGCACAGGACACGGCTCGCAAGCAGCATGTGGAGGACGCTCACCTTCAGAACACTCAGCAGTTATCTAGAGAACGTCAGCAAATCGAGCAGCAGAAGGCGCAAGCCACTAGCGATGCGGCTCAAAATGCGTCAAATGCCATGTTCAATTTCGGTGTGAACCAGTTGGGGTCAGAACTCGAAGGTGCTAAGGCGGTGAAAACCAACGCTTTAGACTCAAATGGAAAGCCAATTGATAACACAAATGTATCACACACCATGAATGAGACCGCTCGTTCTGCTGCAAGCGACCATTTGGCTGAAAGCATGATGTCTCCCGAGGAGAAGAACCAATACCGCTTGAAGAAGGCAGTCGGCTTGTCGGGGCTTGGGTAGCAGCTAGAAGGTGGAGCTGACGAGCGACAGGTAAGGACGGCAAGGCAAGGTGGACGAGGCGTAACAGGCGACCCCAAGACCCCCACCCCCTTTGACCACCGTTGCAAATTATAGTAGAATAATACAAATAAAGAAATTCTGCCTCCCCCCACCCCCTTTTTCTGGATTTCGGTTTTCCGATTTTCCCCACCCCTGAATTTTTGGGAAGTGTTAATGAAATTAAACATAAAGATTATGAAGATATTAATTAACGGAAAAGATACCGCAGAGCTTAGCACATTTTGCAAATGGTCTGTAAAAGATGGCAAATTGTTCAATAAGAATACTCGTCGATTCGAAGGTGTAGATGGTGATAAAGTTACTTTCATTAAAGAGAATGGTAACAAATATGAAGGTACTGTTTCCTGGTATACCTGCTATCAGGTTATTCCTACGAAAGAAACTGGAGTCGAAATTCTATCTCCAAAAGAAGTTTTATCCGTAGAAATAGAACATCGTTCAGTAGTTGAGGAGCTTAAAGGTGATGAACCACCCCTAGAAAAGTCTCTTGAGGAATCCAATATTTTTTATAGACGAAATAGACAGTACGATCAGAAAGTACTCGAATATTTAATTAAAGAAAATGTTAAGTTTCCTTTTGCATTTTATAGTTACGCTACAATTATATCTATATTATTGGCTCTGGGTATTATATCCTTATTTGAGTTTTTATTTTAAGTTAAACATTAAAACAAGATAGATTATGATATTAGAAGAAGCAAAGAAGATATTGGAGAAAGAAGGTTTCCACTTGGTTTTAGAGAATAAAGTCATATACCAGGATGGCGCGATAAGAGAATTTGAGAAGCCAGAAGTTTGCGAAGCCATAAAGGTAGCCAATGCAAATAGATGGACTGTTGGCTTGTCTCCTACAGAATGGGATGAGCGTGAGGCTCGCTTGAAGAAGGAGTATGGAAAGAACACCAAGGCTCCTGGTGAAGAGCAGTCAAAGGAAAAGAAAGGTATCATTTACCCTTCAACCTCTCCAAAAGATGATTTTTACTACAAACATGTTCTTAATGAAGGGAACCCTGCCCTTAGAGAAGCATCCTCCCAGTTCAACGATGCCTTGTTGGATGAGCAGTCAAAGAAGATTAAGCGTCTCACTAAAAAGATTGCCCGACTCAACAAGATCATCCATAAGAAGAACTTAAAGATTGAGAAGTTGAAGACGGAAAGTTCTGAACACCTAGCTGGTGAGGTTAAGCTGCACGGAGAGACAGTGTATTTATCACAGAAGTTATGTGATAAGAATGAGGACATTCTCCTTTCAAAGATTCGTGAGAAGAATCTGACCGAGGTGTGCCAGAAGTACGTGAAGGAGGTTGAGGATTTGAGGAAGCAGCTTGCCAATAATGTTGTTGACAAGATTGATGCTCAGGCTTTGAAGAGTGCCGAGAGTGCTCTCGCTTACAAAGAGAAGGTGATTGCAGAGAAGGACGAGGTGATTGCCGACTTATGTAATGAACTGGCGGCTACCAAGAAGGAGTTGGAGGAGAAGACCAAGCTGGTTGAAGTGGTTCGCAAAGGTTCTAAAGAGTATCGTGAATACGGTATTGAAGCTGTAAAGATGATTCGGAAGATGGCAAAGGTTATAGTTAGTTATAAACCAGTAGTATCATTAAAAGACTTCAAAGAATATCGCCGCTTAGCGAATGGCTACAGTTTCAACCCTCAGCTGTTTGATTTTAGCGAGGAAGATGAGAAGAAACTTTCTCTTATCAGAGACGATTCTGTTGGCGCAGTAACGAACGAGAAAAATTGTTCTCCTTTCAAAGATACTCATCCTACAGAGGATAGCCCTGAGGAGGTTGAGTTGGATGAAATTCTGGAGTTGTTCGTAAGGCTCTAGAGGAAGGTCACACGGTTACTATAGATTATAAAGATTAGCTATGGAAGTAAACAATAATCAGAATACGCAGCAGCCTAGGAAGAAGCCAGTAACTATCGGCGGCTATCCTGAAGCTGTGTATGACCTGATGAGGGCGAAATATCCCGATTATGATCAGGTAATGAATGGAGGCAACGGAGCGCCCGCGGTGGTAAATGGCGGTGCTGGCGTTAATTTCTTCGGGAATGGGGGCGGTGCTACCGGTAAGTTTGAGGCTCAGCCTGTTCAGACTGGCGCAGCACCTATTACAGACTTCACCCAGATGCCTAAGCAGGAAGAGTTCGTTCCGCAGGGAAGCGGTAATGCTAACCCTGCCTTGGGACCAGTACAGACTCCTTATATGGGCGATGCAGCAGAGAATACTCCCCAGCCTCAGAGCAATTTTGAGGGAATGCCGCAGCCTTCTACTGGTTGGAATGCTGACGGAACACCTCGCTATGATACGCTTTCTACTGCTCTGAGCGGCTTTCAGATGCCGCAGGAACAGCAGGTTCCAGAGTTTGAGGCTGACCCTAAACAGAGGGATGGCGGCTTTTTCAGTTGGCTCGGGAAGATTATGCCGAAGAGCAGACCGGGAATGAGAGAGGGTGAGACTCCTGACGAATATGACCGCAGAATCACTACCAACCGTGAGAATATCGCAGCCTTTGCCGATGCTCTTCGCCACATGGGAAACATAATCAATACTTCGAAGGGTGCGCCTCTGCAGGTGTTCAACGACCATACGGCCATGATGGAACAGGGTTATCAGAACCGCAAGGCTCAGAGACAGAAACAGGCTGCCATTGATGCGGATGCTGCCTATAAGCAGGCAAACCTCGACCTTAAGAGTGCGGCTGCACAGGCAGACAAGGTTTATAAGGAGTATCTTATGGGGATTCGTGGTGAAGGTAATCAGCTTGCCAAGGATAAGTTTGAGTACCGAAAGGGAAAGGATGCTGCAGCTGACCAGTATAAAAAGGATAAGGATAAGCGTGACTTCGAGTATAAGAAGGGGCGTGACAAGGTGAAGGATGAGCAGGCTAGGCAGCGTCTGGCTATTCAGCAGTACAACGCAACCCATAAGGGGCGTGGCGGCGGTGGACGGTCAGGCAGGAGCGGTAGCGGCTCGGGAGCCAAGTACTGGTTTGAGGATAAGAACGGCAAGATGCGCTATCAGCCTAACAAGACCATGTGGGAACAGGAGTACTACCGTGAATACGGCAAGCTTCCGCAGGGCGAGACATCAACTTCTACCAGTACAAAGACCATCAATCCGAAGACTGGCGCAGAGGTAACGACCACCACAAGACGAAAGGGTGCATCTGTTACCAGTCAGGCAGCAGCTTCGCAGAATGCGGCTAGGAATGCGAGAAACAGGCCGAAGCCTGCAGGCAAGTCGAAGAACGGCTATAAGAATACAAAGAAACTTGGATTATAAACATTAATATATAATATATGGCTGGAGATAAATTTGACCAACTTTATAACGCCTTGAAAGCCGATGGCGCAGTATCGGGAACTAGAGAACATTTCAGACAGTTCGTGTATGCGCCTGGCAAGCAGGGCTATCATAACAGAAAGCAGCTCTATGATGCGCTTCACGCAGACGGTGCTGTTTCCAGTAAATCGTATGAGGAGTTTGCGCAGCGGCTTGGACTACACGCAGTAAATCCTAAGCCTCAGCAGCAGAAGCCAGTTCAGCCTGTCAAGAAGCTGACAATGAAGCAGAGAGCGCAGGAAGTGGCGGCGCAGTATCGGAAGCCAAGGCAGCAGAAGGCTCAGCAGCCTAGAACGGCTACTACTTCTGGTACAGACTACATGCAGAACTGGCGGTTGATGCACATGCGTAACGACCAAATGACTCCATTGCAGCAGGCTCAGGCTAGTAATGCGCGCGCACGCATGCAAAGAGCACAGGAACAGTCTGCACGTCAGGAGCAGCAGAGAGCTACCCCTATCAGCAGAAGCAGAATAACCCCTACTTCCAAGAACTACAACGAGACGATGCAGCAGCTTTCTACTCCAGAAGCTCGCAGGGCTAGAGGTAAGCAGCAGAGAGAGGACGATGCTAGAGCATTCGCCCAGTATGAGGTGGAGGGTAACAAGTTCGTAAGGAATGACGGCCAGACCGAAGGTATTTTGGGTAATGATCTTCTCAGTCTGGTTGATTCTTCCATGAACGAGGCACAGGAATTGACACGTCAGCAGTATCAGCAGAACCTTGACAAGATGGGCGGCATCTATGCGCCTCAGTCGGTAAAGGAACAGGCTTTCCGTGATGCACAGACACAGGAGCAGGTGAACCGTCAGAACGTTCTGATGAACAATCTCAGCAGCAAAATCAACGAGATTTATTCGCAGAAGGGAATGCAGCGCCATATTGCCGAGAGCGCAGAGAAACTGAACATGAGTGTGGAGGAATACGTGGACAAATACGTTACTCCAGAGATTATGAATTATGCTCAGAAGGCTCTGACGATGCGTAATCAGGAGGAAATCATGCCTCATGATGCGCTTGACTATATTGCCAAGAACCTCAGCAACTCTATTATCGGTATGGTGGTGGCTCCATCTGTGATGTCTAGAGATACACGACAGAGATTGCAGGAAGGTATTGCTATTGCTGATGGTGATGCGGAGATTCAGAAGGTTGCCGGCCACAAGGATGAAACCTATCGCTCGGGAATCGGTACGAGATTCGCATCTACTGCCGTAAATATGGCTGCAGATTCTGGTCCGCTTGCCGTAATCGGTGCCGGCGCAAGTGCTGCCGTGAATACAGGAACCCGAGTTCTGACTAACGGACTGGTGAAGGCTGGCGTGATGAAGGCAGCTCAGAAGCTTACCTCCCAACAGATGGCTTTCAAGGTGGCAAACATGACAACCGCACAGAAAATCATGTCGGGATTGGGAACCAGAACGGCAACAGGTGCGCTGAACCTTGCAGGATATTCGGGTGTGACTGCTGCCTTGAATCAGGCTTCTACTGGCGATGATACTTCGCTGCAGGCTATCGGCGAGGCTGGTCTGAAAGGTGCCGAGCATGGTGCGGTAACGGGTGCGATGTTTGGAGTTTCGGGCGCAATCATGTCTCCTTGGGTTTCCAAGTTCGGAATCACCGGCATGGAGAAAAGTACTGGAGAGCGATTGCTGCATGGCGCGCAGAAGTTTGGTGCTACGACTGCCGGTCTCGGCGTTGAGGCAGGAACCATGATGGTTGCCGATAACGTGACTGGCGATAAGGATATTTCCTTTGGTACTTGGTTGGAAGATGTTGTGATGGTTGGCGCATTCAAGGCTGGCGAGCCTAGTAACTTCGTGAAGATGGGCAATATTCTGCATCATCTTACTCATAATAGCGGTGGTAATTTCGTGATTGGAAAGAATGCCAACGGTTCCCCTATTGCCGTGGATATTCGTCTGACTCCTGACGAGAAGAATGAATTGATTTCTTCTGCATCGGGCAAGAATCTGATGGATGCTTTCGTAAAGGTGGACCGTGCATCGAAGACAGCTCCAAGAGATCCGAAATACAAAACAGCATATACGGATTTTATGAACGACCCAGACGTTTCTCAGAGCACCAAAGAGAAGGTGAATGCGGCCATGGGACTGTTTAACACGACAAGAGGCAAAAGCTACCGCAGCGTGAACGACGTGAAGAACAAACAGATTCTTGAATACACCAAGAACGGAACGCTGCTTACACGTACCTCTTATAAGAATGCCGATGAGCGCAGAGCTATTCTTTACAAGCAGAAGCTTTATCGTGATAATGACGATATGATGTCGCTGATGGGCTACGCAAGGATGAAGGATATGCAGTTCATTGATGATGATGGAACTGTCACTAATCTAGCGTTTAGATTCCTCAAGGAAAACGGATATGACGAGAATAAGGATATTACAGACCCGAATAATGCCCGACTGATTAATGAGTTGCGCAACCAGAAGAGTGCGCTCTATCTTGACTGGGAAAAGTATGCTGACAAGAACGGTTTGCTTGGCTACCTCAGATCAGAAAGCAAAGGTTATACTAATAACTTCATGGCTTCTATCAAAGAACTTCTGGGTAAAGAAGGAAGCATTGTTATTGATATTGACAAAATCATGCGCAAGGACCCAATGAAGCGTACCGATGAGGAGAACAGAATCTTCTATCATGTGAAGAGAGCACTCGAAGATGAGCTTTTCCCTAGCTGGAGACCACACGCAGACCAGTCTGCAAGCCAAGGTAAGACGGTTGCCGAGGAGCATAGTCTGGGAACAGACAATCCGGATAGCGGCGTGGTAGTTGATGAGTTGCGCAACCTTCGAAACGCAGAGCAAGCCATTGATGCAGCGATGGATAGCAACGATGTGTTCAAGCAAACCTTTGAGAAATTGCACCAGCAGGGCTTGACACCGGCACAGATTTACGATGCACTCATTCAGAATGGATTGATGCAAGAAGAGTTGACCCCACTTGCCCAATATATTAATGCGAACGCTAGAGTGCAGGGTATGCAGCAGGCTACTGCTGATGCCATCGAGGAAAACGTGAAGAGTTTTATTTCTGATTGGAGCTATCACGGAACTTTGAACGGTCAGGCGATGAATGGCGAGCAGGCTCTGTACGTGCAAGACAGCAGCGGAAGAACACTTCTTGTTGGTTCGGGTGATGTTGCCTTCGACCAGACTACAGGTAGGGCCAAGGAAGGTAGCGGTGATATGCTTGTCTGTCTGGACCCTAATACAAAGGAATTGGTTTATGTGAAGGCAGACGAGGTTACTCTGGTTCAAAATCAACCTATCGACCAGTTTGCTGCAGAATATCGTCAGAGATTGCAGATGAAGAACTCTGAGCCTTACAATCAGGCAGCACAGGAGCAGGCTATGTTGGATGCTGCAAAGCCTCAGCAGGAAAAGGAGTCACCACAAGATAATACCACAAAATCGGAAGATAATACCACAAATGGTGGTGATTTAACAAAAGATAATACCACATCGGGCGAAGATAATACCACAAATGAGAACTTAGCACCACAAGAGCAGCCTCAGCAAACCCGAAAGTTTGCAGATGGTTCCGATGTTCCTATGGTAAAGGACAGCAAGGGAAGGCCTACACCTGACTATGAGAAAATGACTCCTGAGCAGAGTGCGGAGATTCTTACTGAGGACTTCGGGGAGAATGCCGAGAAGGTGGTGGACGGACAGATTCAGAAAGCAGAGAAGGCTTTGAAGGATGCCGAGAAGATGAAGGTGGACTATACCGCCGAGCCTAACGACATCATGGAGCAGGAGACTTTGAAGAATCAGACTATTGAAGCTGCCAAGAAGCAGTTGACCCACGCTCAGAATATCAAGAAGGCTATGACTGCCAAGAAGGTTGCCGAGACCGTGGGTAAGACAGAACAGGTTGAAGGTGCGCATGAGGCTGGCAGCGTAGCAGGACAGAAGTTTGTGAATGCACCTAGACTTGTGGGTAACAAACGCACAAGAATGCTGCCTGACGGAGAGACCAAGATTAAGGGACACTATGAGATTGTGCCGGCAGAAAGTCTTACTCCTTCTCATGATGTGAATAACGACTATAAGAAATCTGAGGGATTCCCTACCGATGCTGAGGGTAGAACCGTGAACGATCGTGACTATGAGCACGACAAGGCGGCTCAGCAGAATACCGACCAGATTGCCATGAAGTATAATGGTATGGCTATCGAGAATGTGCCGGTTGTATCTGACGAAGGTATCGTTTATGATGGCAACGGCAGAACGATGGCAGGACAGAAGGCTGCAAAGGAGGGCACTGATGGCGAATACATCAACGACCTCTTGGAGAATGCCGAGAACTTCGGCTTCACAAGAGAACAGATTGAACAAAGCGGTATCAAGCATCCACGTCTGGTATTGGTGACGGATGAGAGATTGCCATACGATGCAGCTACCTTCGCTAAGTTCAACCGAAACGAGAAGAAGACTCTGAGTAATACCGAACAGGCGGTTGCCAAGGCTAAGACCTTGACTTCTGACGAGGTAGGCGCTATCGTAGCCGAGATTGAGGGAAATGGTTCTCTTGATGCTTTCTTTAACAATTCCAAGGCAATAAATGACTTGGTGAAGACGTTAGTAGAGAAAGGTATCATCGGACAGAACGAGGTGGCACAGATGATGGATAGCCCTGAGCGACTTTCCGCACAAGGCAGGGAGTATGTGAAAAACCTTCTTTTGGGTTCTATCTTCAAGCCAGAGACTATCAGAATGCTGGGCATCGACTCTACGGTGAAGAATAAGGCTATCAACGCTATCCGCTCGGTAATGGACAACATGAAGTTGGGCGAGTTCTCTCTTCGTGATGAGATTGATCAGGCTATCCAGTTGCTCTATGAGGCAAGACAGGGCGGCAATAAGGTTGATACGCTGTTGAGAACACCGGACATGTTCGGTGAGGATGCGGCTAAGCGTTACTCTTCTATCTCTCAGATGATGGCTTTAGCCTTGGAGGGCAAGGTTTCTGATTTCAGAGATTTGCTTGACGAATATAACCGAATCGCTAAGGCTAGAAATACTGGCGAGGGCAATATGTTTGAGGCAGCTCCTACCAAGGAAGAGTTAATTAATGAGTATTTGAACTTTAAAAAATGGCAAGATTATGGAACAGGACATTCAGAAAATGAAGGAGGCAATGATGTTTCAGGCGTTGAAGAACCTCAACAAGAAGCATCAGGAGGAAATGAACCAGCAGAAACAGGTACAGAACCAGAACGACCAAGAGTAGAGGAACCAGACGACTTAGTAAACAAGGAACTCGAAAGTCGTATTAAGGTTACTGACGAGGAAACCGAAACTCCATCTGAGAATGGTCCTATCATGAAGCAGAAGATTCTGATTGATGGCGACAAGGAGGTTATTAAGGTTGATGAGCCAAACGAGAAGGGAGAATACACCGGCTCATACTATGAGTATGATGGCAAGAAGTTTGGCAACCTGAATGAGGTTACTGAGTATATTGACAGCAAGAATGAAGAAGGTCCTCTCCCACTCCTTCCAAAGGAAGAGAACACAGACCCTACTTTTGACCCGATTGCGGCGGCTGCCAAGGAGTTTAAGAAGGAGCATCCTCTGACTGAGGAGGAGATCAAGAAGGCTGACGTTGATGATTTATCCAAGGATATGGCTCTTGATTATCTTAATGGTGAGGTGACGGATGATTTGCATCGTGCTATCTATGAAAGCATCTTTGCCAAGACTAGAGGGCAGAAGACTGAACCAAAGGTTGAGACTCCTAAAACGAAACCATCTGCTGACCCTATGGAGGGAATCAAGAATGCAGCAGAAGGATTCGAGAAGGAGAAAAAAGCCAAGGTGGAGACAGAAAAGAAGCCTCAGCAGAAGGCTGACGATGCAGCAGTAGCTGCTTCCAACAAGAAAGTTAATGACCTTTGGGATATGCTCAAGAATGCCGGCAAGGATGAAGTTTCTGCTTCGTTTGTTGGTCTTAACTCTAGACAGTTGGAGGTGTTGCCTAAGCTGGTGAGCGCCATGGCCGAGAATGCTTATCTGAGAATCAAGAGAGGTATGCACAATCTTGAAGACGTGGTGAAGGAAATGCGCAAGGAGTTTGCCCCTGCTGCCAAGCTCTTTAAGAAAGAAGATGTGGATGCTATCTATGAGCAGATGATGAATATCCGCTATCGCGATGGTGAGCAGCGCATGAGTTTGAAGGATTGGGCTGACTACTACGAGAAGACTTCGCCTAAGCATCAGGAGAATCTGGCGGGTGACTCCAAGACTGCCGAGGAAAGAAAGATGGCTGAGAAGAAGTTTATTGATGTCGTGAACCTACAGTTGGGCTTCAAACATAAGTTTAACGGTATTGTTGAGCTGAGAAAGATAGCTGAGAGAGTTGGCTTGAAGGATATTAAGGACACAGACCTTCAGGAGCTTGCCGAAACTGCTATTGTTAAGCGAGCAAGAGGTATCGCTTCTTCTGAATCAACCAATAATGCCGAGAAGTTCAAACGCATCAAGACACTCTATGAGAATCAGCCTAGCCTCAATCAGCGTGATTCTGAGCGAGTGATGAAGCAGCAGTACTCTACCCCTGCCCCTTACGCTTTCCTTGCGGACATGTATGTGAAGGGTAACGGTAAGGTAATTGAGAGTGCTCTGGAGCCAAGTGCCGGCAACGGTATGCTTACCATCGGCTTGCCAATGGATAAGGTGCATGTGAACGATATTGATGCGCAGCGATTGGCGAACCTGAGAAGACAGGGTTTCAAGAACGTTACCAGTCAGGACGGAACTCAGCCTTTTGCAGACAAGGACGTTGACGTGGTGGTGACAAATCCACCATTCGGTAGTGCTACCCCTAAGGAGTATGACGGCTACAAGATTTCTTCTCTTGAAGGACAGATGGCTATCAATGCCTTGGAGAGCATGAAGGACGATGGCCGTGCTGCCATCATCATCGGCGGCAAGACAGAATACGCCAAGAACGGAAGTCTGAATCCGAAGGATAAGGCTTTCCTTGGTTATCTCTATAGCCACTATAATGTGGAGGACGTGATTAATGTGGATGGTGGCCTGTATGCAAAGCAGGGAACCAGCTACCCTACACGTATTATATTAATAAACGGAAGACGCTTGAATGAGAATGCCTTTCCACCAGTGAAGGATAAGGCTAGAGCGGAAGCCGTGAAAGATTATGACGAACTTTATAAACGAATTGAAGATGATATACTACGAGGTGAACGGATGGATTCTTCCATCGGAGGAGAAACAAGAAGTGCTCAACCAGAACTTGATAAACAAGGCGCTACTGGTACTCCTAAAGAGAGAGTACGAGCAGGAGAACGAGGAGGAAGCAAACCAGATGGTGAGCGAGAGTCTGACCTATTTGACTCCACTTCCGTATCAGGAACCCATGATGACTTGGAAAATCAACGAGGAACCGAGCCAAGAGAAGATGGAAGACTTTCTGATGGAGGTAGTAGAACAGACAGAACAGGGACAGAGCCTTCTCCAAGCAAAGAACCAACCACTGGAACCAATGAGCAGCGAGGAAATGGATCAGGAGGAGCTGGACGGAATGACGCTCAGCCAAGTACTGATGAACCTGCCAACGCCGGGAGCGGAAGCGGACCACGGGGACAATTACAGCGGGTGGACAAATCCGTACGTGGACTAAGCACCGAGAAAGTTACCTATACCCCTAAGAGTGGAAATCCATTCACTCTGAAAGCCGTGATGCCTGCCGATCAGCAGGAGGCGGTAAACAAGAATCTTGAAAAGTTGGGCGATGCCGACCAGTTCCTTGTTGATGAACTGGGCTATAATGATAAGGATGATTTGTATTCTCATCTTGCTGCAGAGCAGGTTGACTCTGTAGCCCTTGCCTTGCAGCAGGCAAAGAAGGGCAACGCCTTTATTATTGGAGATATGACTGGTATCGGTAAGGGAAGACAGGCTGCTTCGCTTATCAGATACGCCAAGAAACAGGGTCAGGTTCCTGTATATCTCACCAAGACAGCAGGATTGCTGAGTGATGTTTACCGTGACTTGGTGGATATTGGCAGCCCAGACCTAAGACCATTTGTATTCGGTAGTGCCAAGGAAGCTGCCATTACCGACTCAGACGGAAATGTAGTATTTGCTTTGCCTTCGAAGAGCGAGGTGAAGCGAGTACTTGATTACATCGAAAAAAACGGCAAACTGCCAGACGAATACGATTATGTATTGACTACTTACAGCCAAGTAAGCAATGGAGTCTACGAGTTTGACGAGAACGGAGCACGAAAAGAGAAGAAACTTGCGAAGGGTAAGACATTCGGCGCTGCTGCCCTTAGCGGACAAAGAAGACGTGATGCTATTGAAAAACTGATGGGTAACGCCTATCTTATCCTTGACGAAAGCCACACGGCTGGTGGCAATAGCGGTCAGGGCAACTATTTTCAACACATTATTCAGAAGGCAAAGAACGTTACCTTCTTCTCGGCAACCTTTGCCAAGAGACCAGACAACATGCCTATCTACGCTTTGCGTACTGCCATGAATGAAGGCGGTATGAAATCATCCGACTTGATTGATGCGGTAAAGCGTGGTGGTGCAACCTTGCAGGAAATCATGAGTCAGACCTTGACACAATGCGGTCAGATGATTAGACGTGAGCGAGATATGACTGGCGTAACCATCGACTGGAAGGCGATTGATGATCCTGAGCGAGTTCAGGAGCAGCGAGAACAGTATGACAGTATCATCGGATTGTTTAATGATATTATCAATTTCCAAAAGAAATATGTTTCAAGTTACGTGGATGAGCGTAATGATGAGCTGGCTGCCATTCAGTCTACTATGGGAATCAAGAAGGGAACGGCTGCCATGGGTATCAAGAATCAGCCATTTGCCAGCAAGGCATTCAATACCGTTCAGCAGGTTCTTCTCTCTCTGAAAGCGAAGTCTGCTGCAGAACGTGCCATCGACTACTTGAAGCAGGGTATGAAGCCTGTGATTGCGTTGAATAATACCAATGAATCGCAAACTGGCAATCTTGCTCTTGGCGAGGAAATGGACGCACCTGACTTGGGTACATCTTTGAAGAAGGGTCTGGAGGGTACACTTCGCTATACCCAGAAGGATGCAAAGGATAATAGCGAAAGCGGCTACATCAAGCTTTCTGATTTGGGCGATGAGGCAGTTGAGGCTTATCACGAACTGGAGAAGAAGATTGAGCAGACAAGTACCGGTCTTTCACTCTCCCCTATTGATGTTATCAAGAACGAGCTGCAGAAGGCTGGCTATAAGGTTGGCGAGCTGACCGGTAGACAGACCGAGTTTGTTTATAACGACAACGGAACTGTTACCAAGGTGAAGCGTGCTGATACAGACAAGAAGAAACTCGCGCGCGACTTTAACGATGGTAAGATTGATGCGCTTATTCTCAACAAGAGTGCAGCAACCGGTATTTCCCTTCATGCTTCGAGCAAGTATAAGGACCAGAAGAAGCGTGTGATGATCGTGGCGCAGCAGCAGCTCGACGTAAACGATGAGGTTCAGATGCGTGGACGCATCGACCGAACTGGTCAGGTGGCTAGAGGTGCATACGAGTATGTGGTTTCCCTTATCCCTGCCGAGCAGCGACTGCTGATGATGTTTAAGGCTAAGTTGAAGTCACTTGATGCCAACACAACTTCTTCTCAGAAGAGTAAGTTCAACGAAATGGAAGTTGCCGATATTACCAATAAATATGGCGATAAGGTGGTTCGTGAGTATATGGCAGAGCATCTTGACCTTTATGCTCGCATGGCTGATCCATTCGGATGGGAAAAGAGTAATGGCGATGATTTGTCTAGAATTGCCCCACAGACTCTTGTTGCTAGCGGTGGCGGTGTTGGTGATGGCGAAGCTGGTGCCGATGCAAGCAAGTTGCTTGGGCGTATGGCTCTGCTGAGGGTTTCTGAGCAGGAGAAGATGTTGCAGGAGATTGGCGAGCTTTATGCCAATGAGATTCAGCGACTCAACGAAATGGGCGAGAATGACCTTGAAATTACCGAGCTTCCTTTGAAGGCTAAGACTCTCCACAAGGAAGTTTGGAAGCAGGGTGCAGAGCCGGGCGGCGATAACGCCTTTGCAGACAACACCTATATAGAAAAGGTGAACATGGCCATCTTGAAGAAACCTATGAAGGCTTCTGAGGTGAAGGCTTCGCAGGATGGTTTGACTGGCGGCAAGACTTGGGATGAATACAAGACCGATAAGAAGGCTGCCGTGAAGGAGTACTTCGACCAGAAGATTGCGGACGAGACTCAGAAGTATGAGGAGCGTGCGGTGAAGACTGCAACCAAGGCGAAGGAGAAATATATCAAGGATGGTAAGAAGGGTCAGAAGGATTCGGGCATGAGCGATGAGCAGATTGAGAAGATGGCTGGCTATCAGTATGACAACATCTACAAGCAGGAGAAAGATAAGCTGAACGATGTGGTGAAGAACCTGAAAGCCAAGGCTGAAATGTTTGAGCGTGTGCTTGATACCTTCGATACAAACCAGACTTTCGTTCTGCCTACGGATATGAATAACCCTAACGAATTGAGCGGATTCGGTAACAGTTACGGTAGACTTATTGACATCAAGATTACTGATAACTACTCGCCTAACGCCTCTTCGGTTTCCTTCGCTACCTTGGATGGCAGAAGAAAGATTACTTTCCCTATTGCCGGCAAGGTGGGCGCAGGTGACAACAAGGCTGATGTTATCAGCGCCATCGACAACATGACTAAGCAGGCTGCTGGCATGGGAGACAGCCATCTCAGAGTATTGAACCAAAACTTTGATAACTGGGATAGACTGACTAGCAATGAGAGCCGTAAGAATGGTTATATCGTGACCGGTAACCTAATGCAGGCTTTGGTTGACAGCAAGGATCAGGGCTTGGGCGGTCAGCTGGTGAAATATACAACTGATACTGGCGAGGTGAAGACTGGTATCTTGATGCCGGACCGATTCGACCCTAAGGGCTTAACAACGGATGCGCCTATCAACAGCGTAACCGAGAAGTTTGAACTTTCATCTTGGCATGGTGGTATTGATGAGGTTACTTCATCTGATGGTGAAGTAAAGGTGAAGCGCATAGACAACAATCGTGGTTACTACTATGAACTTCGTGTACCGAAGAGCAAGGCGAAGGGCGGCAAGTACTTCATGGATAATGATTTGCTGAAACTGGTTAATGGCAATAACTTCGAGACCAGAGGCAACAATATGCTTGCTGATTTCAAGCCAGAGCAGTTGAAGCCAGTACTTGACCGCCTGTCTAAAATGGGCGTGAAGGTGCAGGAGGAGCGCAATACTTCTGAGGATGAAGGTACCCATTTCCGTGAGGACCGAGGCTTGCAGTATTCTAAAACAGATACAAAAGATGTTAAGAATAGTAGAATCATTCCCGAAGATGTAGATAAAAATGTATCTTCGCAGATTGAAAAGAAGTTTGATGATAGAGTTGACGAGTTGACTAAGGACTTGTCGAATGAGGATAAAGCCGAGTTTAACAGACATCTTGACTATTATACCTCAGAATTTTCTAGATACAAGGCTTCTGAAATTACTTACACTTTAAATGGACTAGAAGATGAAGTTAGATTCTGGGGACGAACTTTTGGAAACCGAGAGAAAGCAGGTAGAACGCATCTTGTGCAACTTAAAAGAGCTGAACTTGAAGCTGCCAAAACTGCCGCAAGGAGAGAAATGGACTATCGAGAAGTTCGAGCCAAAGCTCTCGCAGATGGCTATGGATTGCGAAGAGGAGCTAAAGCCTCTTTTGCAGATATATCTAGACTCTTTGAGGCGACAAATCAAGCAAAAGAAGAAGGCACAAGAAGACTCTTTGAGAAGGCGCGCGATATAGCCAAGCGACTCGGAGTTGAGTTTGGTGGCATGGACGAGGGTGACGAGAGAGGCAATGTTGGTGAAGCTACACCAGAAAGAAACATTAATCTCTTTATTGATACTCTTTCTAGAACATACACAAACCCTAAAGAGGCGGCTCATACCATTCTGCATGAGTTAATTCATCAGGCTACTATGGGTGCCATCCACCTTGTAAAGGACGGAAAGGCAGAAGGTATGCTTACTCCTAAGCAGATTGAAGCAGTAAAGACTGTTATTGATATTTACAATAAGGCTAAGGCTGATGGTAGAATTGTTTGGGAGGAAGGAAAGAGACGTAACTATGGTGGTAAGGATGAGTATGAATTTGCTGCTGAAATGGCAGGTAAAAAGCAGAGAAAGATACTTGACCTTTCTTTAGGTGAGCGAATCATGAACGCAGTTAATGAATTGCGCAACCGAGGCGATAACTCCTTGTGGCAAGCTGTAAAGAACGCTTGGCATAAACTCTTTGAGGTATCAGACAAGAGCAAGATGGATAAGGCTCTCAATGACATCATGGATGATTTCAATGAAAAGATTGATGATATTGCCATGAATGACATTGAGGAAAACGGCTATGCCTACAGAGTTACCGACAAGGACGAGCTGGACCGCCTCAACAAGGAGAAGACTTTCAGAATGTATAGCGGAATGCAGGAGGTGGACGGAAAATTGTACTCTCCTATGGCTGCTATCATTGACGGAAAGCGTACCGATGCTACCGAGATTGGTGCTTGGATGGGCGCAGACGAGCGACCTGACCTTGTGAAGAACGGTAAGTTCCAACTTGTAAAGACCGATAAGAACCCTGGTGCAGGTGAAGGACCAGTGCCTGCTGCCTACAATCCTTATATGCACACTTCCACTTCGATGATGAACGACCAGTTTACCGGTGCTTACGCTAGAGGCAACATCAAGGTTGTGGAATGGGAGATTCCTGAAAGCGAGAAGACTAGCGGCTATCACGCCGAGGGCGCAAAGGATGCCGTGGGTCTTGTGCCTTGGCACTCTGGTTCCGTGAACAGTCTTCTTCCGAAGGACAGACAGAGACAGGTGATGTTGTCACGCTGGAGAAAGGCGGTGAGAGTGGTTCCTGATTCAGAGGTGGCTGAGCGTATTGCAGAGCAGTTGAAGGGCACTGGCTTGGCTATCCCTTGGAATGTGGTTACTCCTAATCAGATTAGGGAGTTGGCTAAGTTGGGCGTTCCTATCACTACCGTTGAATCGGGAAGACAGGCTCCTGAAACCAAGGAGAAGTTCTTGCAGCAGATGGCTGAACTGGAACAGGAGTTCCCTCAGGCTAAGTTTGTTAACGTAAAAATGACAAAGGATGCCTATAAGGAATGGGGTAAGAATGGCGGTACCAAGTTCCGCACGGACCATGGTGATGGCAACTACCCTGCTTCATCGGTTGAGAACCATGTGGAGAATGTGGCTCAGAAGACTGGCGCAAAGGTGAACATGGTTTCATCGGTTGATGAAATCACCAACAAGGCGGCTAAGGCTGCTATTGAGGAAGGCAGAAAGATTACCGGTTGGTATGACGAGAAGACTGGCGAGGTACATCTTTACATGCCTAATATCCACGACAGATATACTGCCGAGAAGACTATATGGCATGAGGTGGTTGGACACAAAGGAATGAGAGAGTTGTTTGGTGATGAACGATTCGACAAGTTCCTTCGGGAAGTATGGTACGACTTGGATAAGCCTGAGAATGCGGCTTTGAAGAAGCTGGTGGATGAGGAGAGAAAGTTCAATCCTCTGAATATCTATGATGCTATTGAGGAAGGTATCGCGCGACTCGCCGAGGATGGCAAGGGTGAACCGGGTTTCTGGAATGGTATCAAGAATAAGGTATCTGATTTCCTTCATGAAATCGGTTATCGTATTGCTCCTAATACTAAAGATGTGAAGTATCTGCTCTGGTTGAGCAAGAACTTGCAGAAGAATCCGAATGATCCTTATTGGAAGCTGAGAGCCGAGGCGGTGAAATACCGTCTCGACCATGAGCGTATGCCTGCTGTCGTGGCGCATGATGGCATGTACTACGGAAACGATGGCAAGGTTCGCAGCATGGATAATCTTACCAAGGCAGAGTGGAATGAGGCTACAGATGGTGAGATTCACTTCCGCACTACCCCATCTGCCGGCACGGCACTTGACAGATACCACCGTTCGCTTGATGAACATGGCTATATGTTCACCGAGAGCTATATGGACAATATGCTTTCGTTGAAGAAGTTGATGAATGCGATTGTGCCAGACAAGAAGATTGAGGATATTGCTTCTTCGGAGAATCCTTATATACTGCAGAACACCATGCAGGGTGCGATGAGTGATGCGGCTCAGATGTTTGAACGCAACGTGATGAAGCCTCTTGACAAGGCCATGGCCGATGTGCTGGATGCTTTCGATGGCAGGAAGGACGATGAGAAGATTAGAAACTTCAATCTCTACATGATTACCAAGCATGGTTTGGAGCGAAACCGCATCTTGTATGTGCGTGATGCCTTGAAATATATGCGCATGAACGAGAAGACCAAGAAGCTAGCTGATACTGTGGAGTTCGATTGGAACAACGAGAAAGCTACCCTTGACGAGAAATTGCAGCGTGGAGACATCGACTTGAAGACTTATTATGAGCGCATGGACGATTTCATCCGTACATACGTGGATAGTGACAATAAGTTTTATGCTGGCGAACATGACTATTCGGGTATTCACGCTATACAGGAAGTGGCTAAGTCTTCTGATCCTTACGATGATGCTGAGGCTATTGCTAGCGTGATGGATTCAGAAGCAAAGATGGAGAGTATCAAGAAGGGGTCTGTTAAGGACTATTGGGATAAGGTGAAGGCTGCCACCCAGTATTCTATTGATACTGACTATAAGAATGGTCTTATCAGCAGAGAGCTTTACGGTCATGTATCTGATATGTTCAACTGGTATGTGCCTTTGAGAAAGTATGATGAGGCTACTGCAGAAGATACTTATGGCTACATTACCGAGCAGGGAGACCCGAAGAGTTATATCGGAAGCACGATCATGAGAGCGAAAGGACACAAGTATCTGAGCGAAACAAACGTGCTGGCGCAGATTGGTGCGATGGGTAACAGAGCCATCAAGAACGGTGGTATGAATGCTATCCGTCAGGCTTTCGCAAGATTCGTAAGAAACAACTCGAACAATAATCTTGTGACGGAGACTAGGGTTTGGTACGCCGATGACCCTATCACTCACACCACCGTGGAGCGTTACCCAGACATTCCCGAGGGCGCTACGGCTGATGAAATAAATCAGATAGTAGCAGACTTCAACATGGAAATGAAGGATTTGGAATCAAAGGGGTTGGCGACAAAGGTGTATCGAAGAGGAAGAATCGGCTATAAGTTCAAAAGAGCAGAGAATAAATCGCAGCATATCGTAGATGTGAAGATTGCCGGCAGGACCCATACCTTTGTTATCAACGGAAATCCTAGAGCGGCGCAGGCGTTGAATGGATTGCTGGAGAACTCGGGTGCCAAGGGTATCATGAAACCATTGAGTTCTATCTCAAGAATGATGGCGCAGTTGTGTACCTCTTATAACCCTGAGTTCGTGATGCGAAACATTATGCGTGATGCAGAGTTTGCATCGAGCAACGTTACTTCCAAGGAAGGTGCAAGATATGGTGCACTCTGGGCGAAGTACTATGCGCAGTTGGGCTTGTATAAGGGTGCCTCAAATATCAGCTTCAAGGATTTGAGTGGAACTACAGGCTTGGGCTTGTTTGCCAAGTACCGTAACGGAACACTTGATATGAGTGACAAGGTTCAGCGATATTTCAAGGAGTTCATGGAGAACGGCGGCGAAACCGGTTGGGTACAGATCAAGAACATGCAGGACTGGACCAAGGAGTACAAAAAAGATGTGAAGAGCGAAAGAAGCAAGATTGACAAGGGCGGTGCTGCCCTTCGTGACTTCTTCTTCGGAAATCTGGCGAACATCAACGAGGTGGCTGAGAATATCGCCCGATTCGCTACCTACTGTGCGAGCCGAGACAGTAACCGCTCTATCATCCGTTCGGTCTATGATGCGAAGGAGGTATCTACCAACTTCAACCGCCATGGAAGCGGTGATGCCATCAAGAGTTTCAAGAACGGAGAAATGACTGGCGGCAAGGCGGCTGCAAGATGGGCTTACGGATTTACGGCTAGCTATCTGAGACATTGTTCTATGTTCTTCAATGCCGGTATTCAGAGTACAAATCTTCTTGTGAAGAACTTGAAAAACCATCCTGTGGGTACTTCTATAAACATGCTTGCCATTCCATTTGCCCTCGGTGCGTTGGCTGCACTTGGTAACAATGTGCTGATTGCGAGTGAGGACGAGAAGGACAGAAAGGGAGTGAAGGACCCATACGGCGAGTTGCCTGACTACGTGAGAAGAAACAATCTCTGCATCTACAAGGGCGGCGGTCAGTTTGTTACTATTCCGCTTGCTATTGAGTTGAGAGCCTTCTATGGTCTTGGCGACTTGGCGGCTGGCTTGACCTTCTCGCCAAACGTAAGCGGACAGAAGAATCCTGCATTGGATGCCGTGGGCTGTATGTCGCAGCTTGTGCCGGTGATGGACTATCTCGGCAACTCTTCGGCTGGCAAGGAGCCATTGAATGAGACGATCAAAGCTATCTCTCCTTCAGCCCTATCTCCTTTCGTGGAATGGGAGTTAAACACCGACTGGAAGGGTGCGCCGATTGAAAGACGTGGTGACTGGAATGAAAATTCCCCTGCTTGGCAGAGAGCCTACAAGGGTGTGCCTGACGGATATATAGCTGTGAATAAATGGGTGAATGCACAGACCAACGATGTAGCCAAGGGTAATGAAGATATGCTGGGTAATAGTTTCCTGGATATGGTAACGAACCCTAGTATGCTGAATCACTATATCGGTGGCATAGGTGGTGGCGCTGCTACCTTTACTGAGCGTGCTGTCGGTGTTATCAAGCATGGAAGCGACACGGAAACCAAGGATATTCCTTTCCTTCGCTCTCTTCTCTATACGCCTAGTGAGCAGAGCAGCTTGCAGCGAACCAAGAGCAAGTGGTATAACTACAAGGACGAGATGGAAAAGACCATGGCCAACGTGGACCGCCTGAAATCGAAGAACGTTCCGATTGATAAGAGAATCTCGAATATCGGTGAGTATTATCACTTCCAAAACTCCAAGGAGGCTGCCAAGGTTAGAATCATCGAGCTGGCAGAGAAGCAGATGAAACGATGGAAGAAGATGAGGGATAAGGCGAGCGATACCGAGAGCATCAACTTCGCTAACCAGAATATTGACAGAATCATGATGGATGCGGTGGATGAACTGGATAGATTGGAATAATATAAAAAAGGAGTGGGCGCAAGGCTCACTCCTTTAATATTTTATGTGCATCCTCCTCTTTTACGCATTTAGCACAAACGGTCATAGCATAACAATCCTTTAATGATACTTCCTTATATGAATCAATATCGGGACAATCTGGTCTTGAATGAGCAACCGTTATTCTTGGACCGCTTGAACCTACAAATTGAATATACACTTTATCCCCTATGCTTTTTTTATAACCACAAGATGTTAGAGCTATAGCGAAAAACAATACTACTAATTTCTTCATAATCTTTTATAGTTAAGCGTTATTTTCTGCAAAAGTACGGAAAATATTGATAGGTTGTATCGGGTTCGGGGTGGTTTCTGTATAGTTTAGATTTATGCTAAATAAATGAGCATAGAATGACTCAGCATAAAATGCTGAGGAACAGTGGCTTGGAGGGCGTAAATTTTATTTTGAGCATAGTTAGGCAGAGCCTCATCTTCTTCGTAACTTTGCACCAAGTTCAATAGTGAACGAAACGAATAATCTATTTTATTATGTCAGAATCTAAGACATACATCTTTGGTGAAAACCAAAACGGAGGTTCAAACGGAATGCTTGGACTTCTTGCTCCTCTGCTCCAGAAGCAGGGTGTAGATCCAAATGTGCTTCTCGCCATGAAGGGTAACAATGGCTTCGGCGGTGAAGGTGGTTGGTTCATGTGGGTTATCTTCCTCTTCTTCCTTATGGGTTGGGGTGGCAATGGCTGGGGTGGTTTCGGCAATAACGGCCGTGGCGGTCTTGCTAACGAGATTAACAACGACAATGGTCGTGCCCTCTTGATGGATGCCATCGGTGGTAATCGTAATGCACTCAGCAATTTGGCTACTCAGCTCAACTGTACCGAAGGTCAGATTCAGAATGCCATTTCTGCTTTGACTTCTCAGGTTCAGAGTGTAGGTAATCAGGTAGGTATGAGTGGCATGCAGACCATCAATGCTTTGCAGCAGGGTAACATGCAGATTGCTCAGCAGATTGCAAACTGCTGCTGCGAGAACCGCTTGGCTATCTGCCAGCAGACTGGTACATTACAGAATGCCATCAACAACGTGGCTGTAGGTCAGGAGCGTGGCTTCTCTAACGTAGCTTACGAAACCCAGCGCCAAACTTGCGATTTGCATAACGCCATCAAGGAAAGCACTCAGACCATCGTTGACGGTCAGAAGCAGGCTGAGATGCGCGAAATGCAGAACAAGATTGATTCTCTGCGTGAGGAGAACAGTACCTTCAAGGCTTCCGCAATGACTTCACAAATCGTGGGTCAGGCTGTAGCACCAATCAATCAAGTTCTGGCAGGTCTGCAGAACGAGGTTGCAGGTATCAAGTGCAAGCTGCCAGAAACAGTAACCACCCCTTATAGCCCATTTACTGCTGTTCCTAATTGCGTAGCAGCTCAGTATGGTCTATATGGCTTCAATGCAGCCACAAACGGCTTTTGGGGTTAAAGAAAGGAGGCTGCTATGTTATGGTTAAGACCTTATACATGGGTGAATCGTAACGGTTCGGCGGCTATCGCTTCTACTGGCGTGAAGGTGAATACTGCCGATGTGGTGTTCACCTTTAAAAACCACGCCTTCGTGAATGCCAACTACAGAGGAACGATTTTCGTAAATCTGAAACAGGCTATTCCGACAGGAACGACTGGTACGCTGCCTATCCTTTTCGAGACCAACGGCGTGACCCAAGCTGTAACCAAATTCAATGGTGATGCTTTGACGGTTGCAGACGTGCCGGGAACTGGAGTGGTTCAGCTCTGGTTTGAGAGAGACACTAACACCCTTCAGTTAATGACGGGTATTGTTTAACAAACAGAATAGATAATAGGAGATTACATTATGTTTCAAGGTTTAAGAACAAATTCTTTATTCTATGTCCTAGATAAGGGCGAGAACCCGAACTTGCAGATTGGTCAGGTTGTTTCGGTCAGCAACCCTCAGACAAAATACCCTACCTTCAATAATGGCTTCACGCCTCAGCCTATTGAAACTGTGGTTGATGTGAAGGTGAAGCTGAACGATGAAGAGGTGGATTTCAAACAGCTACCTGCTAACGGACAGATAGCAAACGACAAGAACCTTGTGGTGAGCGACAACAAGGAAGCCATGAGTGCAGAGGTCGACACGATGCTGAGACAATCCAAGGCGATACTGGAGAGCGTAGATTACCACAAGAAAGTCGTTGATTCTTGTGAGGGAATGCTATTGCAACTCAACCCCCAGATTGCCAAGGAGAGGGAACAGACTGAGAAGATCAGCAAGCTGGAAGGCAAGGTTTCTGGCATGGAGGGAAAGCTCGACAAGATGATGGGATTGCTACAACAGGCGATAACCAAGTAATCTCCTATCTATTCACTTTAAAAATCTTAGAATTATGATAATGGTTGAGATTACAGAAGACAAGTTTGATGGCTTGTATGAGAATGTGGAGAAAGGCTTGCGCTACTTGGATAAGGCTATGAACTGCCTGGGCGAAATGAAGCGTGATGGCAGACGTGACCGATACGGCGAGCGCAACCGCATGCCCGATTATAGAGGTCGTGGAGGCAGAAGTGGTATGCGAGAGCATGAAGAGTACGACGACATGCGACAACGTGAAGACCGTGGACGTGATTACAGAAGTGATTACGGAGAAGATTACTAATTAAGTGAAGAGTGAAGAACGAAGAGTGAAAAATTCATTTGCTTTTCCTCTTCACTCTTTTCATTTTAAACGATTGAGATTATGGGAAGAAAATACAGACAATCATTAAATGCCTACGATTATCATCCAGAGGAAATGAGGTCTTACCTTCGCTACAATGGCTGGCACTTCAATAAGAAGATGTGCGAGTGGGCAGTGAAGCAGATGCGGAAGAACGGTAAGCCTATCCGCATGATGAGCAAAGATGATATTGAGGACATTCTGAAGAAGAACAATATCGTACTGGAGAATAATGTGGGCTACGATGCGGTTTACATCGCACACATGTGTCTGGCTGATTTCTACGGCTCGTCTATCACAGAAGAAAAGCAGATGGCCCAGTTCATCAAAGACTACGTAGATGATGAGGATCAGCAGGACGGTTTCATCTTCAACCGCTTCTATGCAGACACATCTTTCAATGGTGTGGGCATTCCTTGGGAAGAGATATTGTAGTTTATAGTTGATAGTTTAAAGTTTATAGTTTTGACTGAGCAGGAGATTTACTTGGAAAGGTATGACTGGACGGTACATGTGATGTACGATGTTCATTCTAAGGATGCCATGAAGGTTAGAAGGTATCTTCGGGATTTGGGATGCAGCGGCATTCCTCTCGAAGATGCCTGTAATCTCGTGCTCGAAGGTGAAGCCAATAAGGGAATAACCTATTCTAATGTTGATATAAGAAAAACGGTGGTTGTAATCGGCTGGACCACTTCTAAAGCAGAATACATGAACAGCCTCAGCCACGAAATGCTGCATGTGGTTCAGCATATTTCTGAACAGTTTTTGATAAATATGTATGGGGAGGAGGCTTGCTATTTACTTGGTGGATTGGTGCAGGCTTGCTGCAAAAGAAAAGGGTGAATCTTTTGATTCACCCTTCTTCTTTATCTTTATGTTTTACTCCCCATACTTTGGCTCCTCATACACCAAGTTATGCTCATCTACGTGTTTCTACAAAGATACTCCATTCAGAAAGACAGTATATCCATTTGACTTGATAGTCGCTAAGGCTGTGTCTGACGCAGAAGAACGAGTACCATTTGTGCAGAAGATGATGATATTTTTGTCATGTCCGCTATCAAAGTTGCAACTAGCTACATTGATGAGATAGTTATCAACATCTGTTCCTGCTGCAAATCTTACATTATATAAAGGAATGAATGAGTAGTGCGAAGGTCTGACTGTTGAACTGCTCCAAGTAAAGTTTTCGCTCATATTAGTATTACCGTTACTAACAAAGATTTGTATTTTGTCACCAAGATTTCCTAAATCTCCGTGAAGAGACTTACCTTTTGTGCCACTAACAGTAATTTTAATATTGCTAGCAAAAGAAGTATGAATATTTGATATGTCACCATATACATTACTAAGAAATACTCCTTCTGGATTATGACTGGTTAATGTCCATCCTTTTACATTAGCCAAGTCACTTGGAGTTTCTGGATTCAAGAAAATGTCTGTTATAGGCAAATCCTTGATGTTTTCCAAAGAGCCCTTTACGGTCTTCTTTAAACCAATATTCAACCTAGTAAGCGACTTGCAAAATTCCAAGTCTGCAAGGTCAATCTCCAAATCTGCAAAAGCGTCTCTATCTTGCTCATACAATGTAACAAGATTGTATTTGTTTTGAACTCTAAGTCTTACTTCCTCATCAGCAAAGCACGACATGTTTCCGCTGACTGAACTAATATTTAGTTCTTGCGCCTTGTTGCCATTGTTGACATTCTCAGCTGAGATTAAACCATTGATGGCTTTAATCACAGTTGCCTCCGTGAAGGAGAATGAAGGAATACGTTTACCTGATGATGAGTTGCCTTTCAAGATTATCTCCAATTCTCCCATTTTAAGCAGGTCTTCATTCTGAACGACACCACTAAGTTTAGTTATTAAACATTTTCCCATAATTATATATTATTTGAATTAATAAATATTTGCCCTATACAAAAGTTTCTGCTGCTTTAATTTCCATGTTATTTTAGCATTCGTGTACAGATGGTTGTCTTCTGTCACTGTTGTTGCTTCTGTTGTGAAGTCTGCAAATATGATTGTTCCCATCATAGCATAATCTATGCAGAACATACCTTCATCCATCATCCATGCACTACTCATAACACTTGAATAATAAGATGGAACGACATACACCTTGTACTCCACAATCTTCCTTTTACTCCAATCAATGCTTAGTTGCACAATTCTAGAGCAAGTGGCTGCATTATCTGTTGCACCAGTGGGATTTGAAGTAGGATTGTTTCGAGGGTTCTCTTTCATTAAGTAGTTGTTATCGAACAGTGTATATGTAGGATAACTCACACCACTAATCTCTTTCTGCCCCCAATACTTCACATCATGACACAAGAACCACTGAGCCAATGAGTCTGTCTTGATTCTCCTTGCAACAGCACCATAATTACTAGACGATGGCAAGCCACCAACTTGTTCCAGTACTGGACCAAATGTAACCTTGTCTTCACTGCTAACAGTTCTTTTGAGAATTATCCAAGAGCAACAGTTTCTTGGATTTACAATTATTCTGTCTTCAGTCCTATCAAAACCAATAGTATTTGTATGGGTTTCTGCTATAGGTGCAGTAGAATGCACATCTGCATCAAACAGAATATCTTTTAAAACATCTTGGTCATTGAGGGTGTATGAACCAATCATCTTGCCATTCTTCCACTCTTCCAAAGTATCAGAATAAGTCCTGTATCCATCTATTGTTAGCACGTTGCTATGATGATACACGATGTAATGGAAATCATCTATGTAGATGAAGTCATGAGTATCATAATTTGGACTTGCTAATTGGTCGATTAGGATGAAGTTCTCATCAAACACGCAAAGGCCTTTGAATGGGTCAACCTTTAGCAATGCAACAATTCTTGACTTACCACTGCTGTTTACCTGATGCTCGACATTGTAGAAATAAGCAGAGCTGTCAGCGATGGAAAGAAACTTTGTCAATCCAGTTTCCTTGACCTCATACAGATATTTCTCGTTATGCAGCAATACCCGATTGGCATTTCCGCAAAAAACAGCAGCACCTCCAGAAGGGTTGGATATAGTGAACTTTAAATCTGATGGTACATCGAAAGGTGCCACAAGGTCTTTGTCTATCTCCTTTACAGACAATACCCCTTTATCACTTACAGAAAGCTCAAAGAAAGTACCATTTGGAGATTTTAGATATTTGGTTTCCTTCGTGAAATTGGCAACATTCAATTTAAGTTTTGGAATAGAAACAGAATCACTAGATTCACTTACAGCATACTTACCTCGGTTTATGGTAACATTATTTTCGTAAGTAGCCACGGCAAAACGTATGTATGCAGCCCAATCCCAATATTCTGGAACTTGAACACTTGCCTTAGGCAGACTTCCGTTTGGCATCAATCTTTTTGCGTTATTGTCATTTTTGTCTGAAACAACAACCATACCTGTAGCTGTGCCAGTCCTAGTGAACCATTCTCCTGGCTTACAAGGTATTTTGTTACTCATTTCTGCACCTGCATTTGGCGGAGTGAAAGATTGCTTTCCATCAGCCGTTGTGTATGTCTTTTGTGATGTAATATACAAATTAGGCTTTGAGTTGTCGTAAACCCCATTGATATTTTTGAGTTCAATGCCATTAACATCGTCTTGTGTTGCATAATTGGAGAAATCAATAGATTTGCCTTTCATACTAAAATGTTCTACATCTAGATTGGTTTCATGTTTTACGCCATTCTTGTCTCTGTAGCTAAGAATATGTTTTTCTTCGTCCAATGTCATCTCTTGCCTATTCTCTATATCTGTTTTTTCTTCTATTTGTGTCAGAATAGTCTCAGACTTTACATTGTAGAGATAATGGCTACCATCAGGAGCAACATACCCAATCACCTTACCTTCAGCATCAGTTTCAACAGAAAGATATTCACCATTCTCTATTGTAGAAAGATGAGTAGTACGTTCTTTGATGTCTGCTATATCAATAATGGCATTTTTAATAAAAGTACTAATATCAATACCACCAACAACCATGTGACCATCATCTGCACGGAAACCACCAAGAACCTTGTTCTCTGCATCAATGATAGCATAAAGCCATTCCTCATTGGTTATTACAGAGTACATTTCATGGTTAGGGAAGTATGGCTCTCCATCATATTTGATTCCTGCAAGTATTCTGTCTTCTGTATCTTCTACTGCGATGATATACTCATCATTAGAGATATAGAAGAAACTGTCTGCAACATCAAGGTTTATTAATCCCTTACCATCTTCTTTTGGTTGTAAGGTTTTGAGGGTTTCATCAATACTTGAAAGAGCTTCCTTGATAGCCTTAATATCATCAAGCCACTGAGCCTTGGCTGCCCAGCTAGTACCATCTCGCTTAATACCGAGAAGAGGATGATTAGCTGCATCAAGAATAAGCCAAAGAAATTCCTCGTTTTGAATGACGTGATACATTTCATTGAGAGGATAATATGGCTTGCCAGTTGCTCTGTAGAAGCCAAAGAGAACCCTACCCTTGGAATCTACTACAGCCTTGATAAACTCTTCGTTCTCTATTACCTTGAAGCACTCCTTTACTTCATCCTCAATGAGAGACTTGCCTTCCTCTTTGTCTACCTTGTTGGCGATGATTTCATTGAGAGCTTTCTGGATAGGCTTAGGAATACCGACTGCCCAGTCTATACTACCGTCTACACGGATGCCCCAAAGGAACTTGTTTTCAGCATCTGTGTAGGCGCGCAACCACTCCTCATTGGTTTCGTAGTGACCGAGATTATTAACAAGTTCATCAATGGCATTCTGAATGTTTAGAGCATCAAGACCGCTCTGTGTATTATCGTAGGTTACTGCCGAACCTACGGATGCACCACCGCTGACAGCTATGCCATCTACGGTGTCCTTGATTTGCTTGGTCTTGGTTTGCAGGTCGGAAATATCATCATCGTTAGAAGAGATTTGCCGCTGGTGATCTACAAGCGTGCTATCTACATTCTGTATCGTCTCTATGAGATTTTCAGGAAGACCTGCTGCCGCCTTGAAGATTTGAAGCAGTTCCTTGTCGAACTTATCCTGTGTAACGGATTCTGGTGCTAACTTTGAATTAGTAACAGAACCTTCGGCAAGTTTCTCTGTTGTGACAGACCTGTCGTTGATGTCGGCTGTTTTTATCAGCGGCACCTTCGTTCCAAGCTTTTCATCTTGTCTAAATGTAGGCATATTTAATTTCTTTTGGTTCTGTAGAAGTGAATATTTGAATTTGGACGGTATCGGGAATAACCGAGATACGGAACTCGAAGAACTGTGTGTCCTTATGGCGACGTATCGGGATGCGAGGGAAATTTCCCTTATCATCTGACTGACGGATAACCACCTTTCCTTTTTTTCTTAGCGTGATTCTTAGGAAAATATCACGGCGAAGAGTAAGGATTGGAGTTACCCACGCAAGTTCATTGGCATCGTATGTGGCTGTTACATTCTCCATATCGTCTTTATTTTGAGGTTTGATTTACGCCTAGCTGTTGCAGGGCGATGGTGTACATCTGGCTAGCTTTGGTATCGTCGTAGGCAGAGAGGAGCAGAAAGGCGATGTAGTAGATGAATGCATTCTTTAGTTTGTCCGGAATGGAAACATCTGTTGTGGAAGCGTCTGTGCTCACAGACTTAGGTACGCCCACATAGGTAATGACTGCCGTTGAAGTCTTGGGCTGCATGAGTATCTTGATTGGATTCTCTCGCATGATAGCAGCCTGTGGGCGATCAATGGTACCCTTGGCGGTATCGTCGTACATCATAAGAGCTTCATCATCGGTGTCCTCTACTGGGGTGACTGCCTTATACCAAGAATCGCCACGAATGCGGTTGATGGTAATAATCTCCATATTGGAAGGCATGGTGATAACACCGATGTTGTGATTAGAATCAAAATCGGACACCTGAATTGTGTCGGAAGTCGAGCCTATGCTCTTGGAATCGGACAGAACAGGAGAAGATGCAGCAGTAATGGCTATCCAATGCAGCGCATCGTTTATCTTCGACTTGATGATGTTGTCCATATACAAATCATCCTTCTCATCGGTGATTTCCGATGTGTTGTTGGATTCCTCGTCTATGCACCAACGTACTGCCTTTATGATTTCCTCTATACTCATTTACACCTTATTATATATATTACTCCTTGCCGTAATCTGGGAAAACAAGACCAGCCTTGTCTGCATGCTTCATGGCAGTTTCAAGGGTTCTGCAATCCTTGTCAAAACGATTGTTTATGTAATTAATAACTTCTTCCGCTGTACGGATGCCTGTTACCTCCTCTTTCTGTGACTTTTTTGTAGTTTTCTTAGCCGGCTCATCTACGGTAGACTTTAATGCGGCATTCTTTTCTTCTTCGAGTTTAGCCTTTTCACCAGGGTACTCCTCTTCCTCATGGTCGAGAACAATAGTATTGTTGGCAAAAAGCAAGCTAGACTCTAGAAGTTCCTGACAGTATCGGTTTCGCAGCGTAAGTGAAGGATATTTGTTTATAATTACATTACCATTTGCGAAAGGATAGCGAACCTGATTACCCTGATTACCTGAAAGCAGATAGCTAATGCTATTTTGATTTACTCGTGCTTTATATGTCTTAATCATATTTATTCTTGATAAATGGAGGGCAGGGCAACATGCTCCTGCCCCACCGATGGTTTATTGTGATAATTTACTGCGCTGTATCTTGACCCGCGTAGAGAGTCCAAGCGGTACCAGTATAGTACAAAACTGTACCTGCCTCATACTTGACATCATCAGTAGGTGAATTAGCACCCTTTAGGGTGTAGTCTTTCGTGAGCGCAACCTTCATACCTTTTGATGGAGTCTTAGGAAGTTCCTTAGCAGAAATGATGGTATTAAGTGACTCTGTGGCAATCTTAGCAACCTTATCAGCAGGACCAACCAAGATTGAGTTGTAACCACGAAGTGCAACACTATCTGCCTCCTGATGAATCCATCGCTTAGCGTCACGGACCTCACCACCTCCCTTAGACATATCATTGGTCTGCTCCTTCTTGCCAATCTTGACGTATCGGCGAGAAGCCTTAGGGTCAAAGATAACCATGAAGTCTGACATACCCAAGAGGTCGAGAGTCTGAGTCCAAACGAAATCAATAGAACCGAAAGTGTCCTTGAATCGCTTGAAGGTAAGGTCGAACTCGTTGTGATTAATGAAGTCGTTCTGATGGCTACCCTCCAACTTGATATTCTCCAAACGTTCTATGGCGTTCTTACCACAGAAGGCGAAACAACGATCATTCTCAGAGAATTCTGTGAACTGGAGTTTGGAAATAGCAATCAAATCGCCAAGCGTATAAGTATCACCGATGGAGTATGTGTTGGTGAGCTGATTAATGATACCCTCAGAGGTATAAACATCCTCAATCTGTCCGTCGCCGGTCTCAGCCTTGAAACGAGACTTGCATCCAAGCAAATAAGTACGCTCAGCACGGAGGTTATATTTGATGATAGCATCGGTCTTCAAGTCGGCAACAGTAATAGGCTGTTCCTTCTTTACCTTCTCGTAGTCATCTGTAAATACGATGTTCAAGAGTTTCTTCTGAACATACACTTCTTTCTCGCGTGGTTGGAAGTTCTCTGGCGTAATGGTGAGCTGAGACTCAGAAGCAGCAGATGCACCAGCAAGGAATGTTGTGCCCATAGGAATCTCTGGACAAGTCATGTTGTCAAGATTGTCTCTTGTGTCTCCACTAACATTCGGCTTTCCGTTGACAGCCTGCATAACCGCTTTTTTACCGTTAGCCTCAATTACATAAAGCATCAGTGTACCCTCTGTCTTGGTCTGTGAGCCAGCAGCATAACCGGGAACACCAGAAGCAAAAACAGTAGTGCCTTTATAGAATGGGCGAATAGAACCAGAGAAGTTCGTTGAATTAATCTCGATGGTGTCAGCAGCTTCAATTTTCTTAATAGTCTGTCCATCAAGAGTTTCGCCACCAACACGCTGATGCGAGATTGACCAGTTCTTAATATTTACTGTTTTTGCCATACGGCGAACAATAGAAAGAAGCGGTGTCTTGAAAGGATAGAACTTAACAATCTCACTATCCCACTCCTTATCAAGCAAACCACCCTCACGAAGCTGTGTACTAGAAGCCTGAGAGCCTGTAAGGTCTTGACCATCTTTATTTCCACCAGGACTAAGTCTGTCGTTAGCTTTAGGATCTACTGGCTCTTTTGCGGCAACAGTCTCTTTACTTGCAGGATTCACACCCTCGTCACCAATTTGTGGCTCCACAAGGTCTGCTACAGCCATCATACCACCACCTGTAACTACGGCAACAAGCATCAGAATCATCTTCATGATGAACTGACCGCTCATAAAATTCTTTAAACAATTTTTCTTCATTTTATACATATATTTATGGATTAATTACTTCTAATATCATCAAAGAAACTTTCACGTTTCTGTTTCTTTGCCGGTTTATTTCCTGCGCCTGAACTAGAAAGCGAAGGAGGAATGCCTTCCGTGCTAGAAGAGCGAACCTTATTCTGAATCTTCTCGTTTCGGGCTTGCATAGCCGCCTCGTCACGCGCCGAAGTGATGTCGGAATCGTAGTTGTTGGCATTGTGGAGCATCTTCCAAATATCATCTGAAATATCGCCACTCTCTACCTTGTCGTGAATCTCGTAAATCTGGGACCACATATCCTGTGCATCATCGGGATAGAGCTTCATCAGGCGTTCAAGCGACTTGCGCATGTTGGCAGTAACCTTCTCGGTAGCCTCGTTCTGTTCAGCCACGTCCTCGTTGTGCTTGGCGAGAATCTCAGCGAGTTTCTTGCCGCCTTCGGGATCATCAAACAAGGTCTTCACGTCAATACCCAAGCGAGCCATCGCATCAAACGGATTATCATCCGGATTCTTTTCCATGTCCATCGCCAGAGCAGCAAGCCACTTGTGCTTATCAAACACCTTAGACAACGCCTTACCGCTTTCCTCGTATCGTCCGAGCAAATCAGCATCATCATTCATTGCCGCATAACGAGTTTCCTTGTCTTCGAAGTCGATGTCAGCATGGCGTTTCTTGAACCGGTCAGAGAAAGCCTTGCGATTAGGGCGGTCCTCTACAGGAGCTTCATCTGTAGCAGCCTCAGCAGGTGGAGCCTGTTGTGCGCCACCTTCCTCATTCATCTGTGCTAATTCTTCTTTTGTCATATCTCTATACTGTTTGAAACTTTTCGGCAAAAATGCAAATAATTTGAAGAAGTTTTGCCGTGCTCCAACCTTGCGCTTGGTGGTTGGTTGGAACACGGCAAAGAAAGCCATGTTTTTGCCTATTTTTGCGCCTATAATTAATAATGTATAAGAAAATGGTAAAGGCAAGAATACTGACACTTAGCAAAGTGATGCCTCAACATAACAAGTATGACTCGGTTAAGGCTCGCAAGCGAAGACAAGAACACGGCAAGGACGAGGAGTTACTCAGCCGATGCAGAAATGCTTGGAATAACCTGAGCGGTGTGCGAGAAACGAGGGCGAGAACGATGCGCTACTGCATGGGCGACCAATGGAGCGACACCATCAGAGTATACCATCATGGATACTGGGAGGAAATGACAGAGCGTACCTATATGGAGAGGCGCAACCAGACACCTATGAGCAACAACATCATGGTGAGCATACTGGAATCTATTGCCGGTCTTTATGCCAAGCAGGGAACGGAACCGGTTTGCTTTGCAAGAGATAGCGACTCACGGCAACTCAGCGACATGATGAGTGCTACGATGCAATGCAACTGGCAGACAACGTACATGCAAGATGTGCTGAACCACGCTGTTAAAGACTACCTTATGGGCGGTCAGATGTTTGTCAGAGAGAGTTGGGAGGCAAAGGAACTTGAAATGCCAGACTCATGGACAGACGCGATGGAATCCGACCACATGTTTTTTGAATGCGGAAGCGACCCACGACACAATGACGTGAGTCTTATCGGTGTTCTGCATGACGTGAGCCGAGAAGACTTGTATCAGAAGTTTGCCAAAAAAGAATATGGGCTTACGGAAGATGATCTGGATGCTATCTTTGATATTTATCCTTCTGACGATAACAGCTACGGCTATGAGTTTAACGAAGAAAAGGCGTTGGGTAATCTCTCTTTCGACCATACCAACAAGGGAAGACATTACTCTAGAGTGATTGAGGTGTGGACCACGGAAACCAAGCCAATGCTGCAATGCTTTGACCCTATTGCTCAAAATGTAAATGATGCTTATTTCAGGGTAGATCGTAATGATACGGCTATGATACAAAAGCTGATAGATTTAAACAATAGGCGTAAAGAGCAGTATGACGAGGCTGGTGTGCCGGAGGAAGATAGGGCGTATATCACCAGCAAAGATACTTCCAGTAAGTACTGGTATTATACCTACATGGCGCCAGACGGAACTATCCTCTGCCAGGGCGAAACTCCATACGATTATAAGAGCCATCCTTTCACGATGAAACTCTATCCGTATATCAACGGAGAGATTCATCCGTTCCTTGCCAACATCATAGACCAGCAGCGATACATCAACAGACTGATTGTTATGAACGACATGGCCATCAGAAGCAGTTTCAAGGGATTCAAGATGATTCCTACAAATGTGCTTAATGGCAGAACACCAGAGCAGTTTATGGAAGAGGCGGTAGAGTATGACGGATGGATATTCTACAAGCCATCGGTGAAGACACCGAATGCGAAACCGGAGATTATTACATCGAATGCCGTGAACATCGGCACGAATGAACTCTTGCAGATAGAACTGAACCTGATTAGAGAGGTTACCAACGTGAGCGGTGCTTTGCAGGGTAAGACCCCGTCGGCAGGAACTTCGGCAGCCAGATATGCACAGGAAAGCCAGAATGCAACCACGTCTCTGTATACCATCCTTGCCGACATGGACGTGTTCACGGAGAAGCTGGCAACCAAGAAGTGCATGACTATACAGCAGTACTACGAAGACGGAAGAAGGGTTTACGACCGGAACTTCAATACGGTTTACAAGTACGACCGCCTTTCGGCAAGAGATATTCACTTCAAGATCAGCATCAAGAATGCGGCAGCTACGGCAGCCTTCAACACGATGCAGAACGATACGCTTGACAAGCTTCTTGATATGGGCGGTATCAACATCATCCAATATCTGCAGAACCTCAACGCACCATTTGCAGACAAGTTGCTTGCCAGCGTACAGGAGCAGCAGGCTCAGCTTGAACAGATGTATCAGCAGCAACAGGCAATGGCTATGCAGCAAGGTGGCGGTCAGGTAGAGAACGGAATTGTGCAGGGTGCAGACCAGAATGCTGTAGCACAAGCACAGATTGCATTAGGATATAACAGAGCAGCATAAGGTATGGAAGTACAGATAACGATAGAAATGGAGAAGGTGATGAGTGAGGTGAGCAAACACTTCGCTCTCATCGGAAAACGCCTGAAAGATAAGAACGGCGATACGATGTTTGCCAAGACCACTTTATCTTCGGAAGAGAAAGGTATCATGAAGCAGTATATCAACGCTGCGGCAGAAACATTTGTAGCAGAGCTGGCACCACAAGTAACCTATTACAAGAACGGAGACGCGATGGTGATTAAGTTCGAAAACAGCAGATGGGCAGACGGAGAAGACGGTATTACAGTTCCATTTGAAGGCAACTTCATCGGGTATGTGATAGCCTATGTATCGAATGCAGTGTTGGGAATGACAGAACCAGACCTAGCCAAGAAGTATGCGGAGGATATGGCTAATCATATAGCAGCTGCCATTAAGCTGATTTATCATAAGACTCCACCGGCAAGCAGCAACATGAGTCTGGCAGATATGACAGGAGAAGTAATCATTGACTAAAAAGGAAAAGATATGATCATAAAATTTCAAATCATCAAATCGGTAGTGATTGAAGCGGTAAAGGCAACAACCTACCTGAAAGCAAAGATAGATACTGCGGCAGACAACAATGCTGCAAAAGTAGGCTTTAACGAGGCTGCTGGCGACGACCAAGTACACGAAAGAGTGCTGACGCATGACTTCGATACTTCGCTGGAGATTGTGAAGACGATTCTTGCCGAGTATCTTGTGCCGAACGCACAGACCATAGGAGACAACATCATCTATTACGACAACAAGACGGATGATGTGGTAGAGTTTATCATCAACGCTTCACGAAGATGCAACGGAACGCTGACCGATACACTTGCCCGACTGGTGGCAAAGTATGTGGAAGACTACATGACCTTCCAATGGTGGACGAGAACCACGAATCTGAAACAGGCTGAGATTTACCAAGCATCACTCGCCATTGACGAGCATAGCATCAGAAGATGTTTCGTTCTGAGCGGTCCGGCAGTTCCTACTGTTCCATACACCCAACATCTGACCGCCAAGGTGGACGGAAGCGAAGAGGACGGAGCAGTAACCATACGTATTGACGATATGGAAGTTACCCTATCCTACTCTATTGACGAAGGAACCATTGATGATATTGAGGCAAGAAGCAGCGACCCTAGCATACTGGAAGTAAACAGAAGCAAGGAGCCACATGCTTTCTGGCTGAAGCCTGTCAATACAGGTGTAGCAATCATCACTCTGTTCTCCAGACACAGCGATAAACTGGAAGTTGAAGTAGAAGCAACCGTAGCAAAGGAGGTATAAGATGGAGTTTAACAAATTACGCCCAACACATTTTATCCGAGAGAGAGGATGGAAGCCCGAGCCAAATCCTTTCTTGCCGAAGCCACGAAGAGCAGGGCACGGCTATTGTGATAAACACATCTTTATCTATGCCACCCAGCTCTGGTATGATATAGATGCAAATACCAACATGGTAGGACGCGCAAGACGGAACATGAAGGATGCGCAAGGTGAAGATATTCCAACAAGCGAGAACGATCAGGAACGTCCACTTTTCTACCGATGGTTTGACAAGTATATTAATAAGGTGGAAGCGAATCTGTCTGCCTATGTAATGAAACCAGAAGGAAGGGTAAGAGATAATGCCCTGAGAGAATGGGATGAGAAGGAGATATGGCTGAAATTTCCCGACTACTGGGATGATACCAAATATGATGCACTCGTCAAGCTGATACACGACTATATCGTGACCGGTGCGCTATACGAATACTTTATGCGCACATTAACAAGCAAGGACCCTCTGACGATAGACCAGTTGAACCAACTGGACGAACTGGAGATAGACATCATAGACTGCGCCAACTCAACCAAGCCTGGCAGTATGATTCACACATTGAAACCCTTCGGATAATAAAAAAGCGAGCGTATGGAAGATTTTGAAATGGATGAATTTAAGTCTGTAAGGGAGATACAGAAAGAGAAGAAGGAGAAGGCAAAGAAACTTCTCCCTGCAAGAAAGAGTGCCCAAAAGGAATATATACGTGACTGGCTGGCAAGGAGCCAAGAGCAGTTTGAGGATTGTATGAACCAACTGGCAGAGTATGACCCTAAGACATACGTCACCATCTACAAAGACCTTACCAAGCACATGATACCTAAGCAGACAGAAGTAAGCGTTACCCACGGAATAGATGCAGACTTCAAACAGCTTATGGCACTCGGTATGACAACCGTAGAGGACGAAGACGAGGCAGACGTACTGGATATTAGCAAAGCGCCCGAGATACAGGATGCAGATTTTGAGGAACTAAACGATTTAACGGATGGCTCTAGTAACTGAACAGGAAATAGATAATCTCGTAGCGGAAAACCAGAAGCGATACGATGAGATTTATGGCACCTACGACCCTATGACGGGCGAAGGTTGCTATAACTTTGAGCATCGTGTGAAGATAGAACTATCCGATTTCTTCATTCCTAAGATGTGGGTTCCGAAGAAGACTGCCAAATCTGTTCTGTTCAGAGGTCTGAGAAAGATGGGCAGTCTGAAAGACTACATCAACTATGTGTTGCACCAGAAGGATGATGCCCAGCATTTCCAAATGCTTACCTTTGCCATCTGTAGGGTGAGGTTCATGGAAGACCCCGAGTTTGCCCTATATGTGACCGATAAGATTGAGGATAAGAAGACCGGTAAGATGATTCCTTTCAAGCTGAACTATCCTCAAAGAAAGCTACTGAAGATTATGGAGGACCTGCGGAATGCCCACAAACCTGTGTTCGTGGTTATTCTGAAGGCACGTCAGTGGGGCGGCTCTACCCTATCCCAGCTTTACATCAAATGGATTCAAGACTACAGGCGCGATGGTTGGAATGCTATTGTGCTTGCCCAACAGAAGAATACCGCCAAGAAGATTAAGGCGATGTACCGAAAAGCTTTGGAGCGGCAGCCGGGGTGGACCGTGGGGCATCAGGGCGCAAAACTCCAGTTCTCGCCATACGAAAATTCTCCCGACGATTTCCAGGTAACGGATGGCGTGAAGGCAATCAGACGAAGTACACTGACGGTAGCATCCTTCGAGAACTTCGATTCGGTACGTGGTAGCAACTTCCATTGTGCCCACTATTCGGAGGTAGCCTATTGGAAGAAGACACCAGAGCATGATCCTGAGGGTGTGATTTCTTCTATATCCGGTGGTATCGACCCATTGGAAGACAACGTGGAGATATTCGAGAGTACCGGTAGAGGTAACTCTGGTTTCTTCTACGACAAGTGCCAGTTGGCAATGGACCCAAAGAATAATGATGCTTATTCGTTCCTCTTTATTCCTTGTTTCTTCATCGAAAAGGATATGACTCCTGTAGAGAACAGAAGAGCATTTGCCAAGTGGCTTTTGCAGAACAGAGACCGGAGTACCTGTCCGAAGGGTTATCGTGAGACAGGAAAATTCTTCTGGCGAATGTGGCAGAAGGGTGCTTGCTTTGAGGCGATAGAATGGTACAGAAACTACAGAAACAAGTTTACCACGCATGCGGCATGTGCTACCGAGGCACCTATTGATGAGGAAGATGCGTTCAGAAACTCTGGTAGACTGGTATTCAATCCTTATTCTATAGACGACATGCAGGCTATGTATAAGCAAGACCCTAAGTTTACTGCCGACATCGTGGTGAACATCAGCGTGAAGGATGATAACACCATTCCGAACTCGAAGGTGAAGCTGAGAGACGATGGCGAGGGAGACTTGAAGATTTGGGCTGTGCCAAACTGTCTGCAAGTAGAGAACAGATACTTGGTGAGCGTGGATATTGGCGGTAAGAGTACGACATCGGACTATACCGTTATGACCGTGATAGACCGATTCGGTATGATTCCTACGGTGAAGGGCAAGCCAAAGGTGGTAGCGAGATACAGAGGACATGTAAGACATGATAAGCTGGCATGGATGGCTGCTGCCCTAGCCCATTATTATGATGATGCGCTACTGGTAATAGAGAGTAATACTGCCGACCGAGAGAAGAACAACAACACGGAGGGTGATCACTTTCTGACTATTCTGCAGGAGATTGCCGACTACTACGATAATTTGTATCAGAGAACGAGCAGCTCGGAGAATGTGGAAGACAACGTGCTGGCGAAGTATGGTTTCCAAACCAACAAGCTGACGAAGCAGCAGGTGATTGATAACTTGGAAGAGTTTATTGATGATAATCTGTATGAGGAGCCAGACAAGGAAATGTATCATGAGTTGCGTATATATGAGCGACATGATGATGGCAGCTTGGGTAACATCGTTGGTAACGGAAACCATGATGATGTGGTAATGAGTACCGGCATCGGTCTCTTTGTGAGTCTTACGGACATGGAGAAGCCTAGCTGGAAGAAAGCGGAAAGAAGAAGCCGTGGCGGCGATGGTGTTCATACGGCGGCGAAAATTTAAGTCAATGTTAAATATTGAATTATTATGGAAAGAAACTTAGAAAGACAAACTTTGAGTTTTAGCAAGGGCATGACGAATGTGCCTAGCGACTTGCTTTCAGATGATTCTGAACTGCTGGAGAGTGACGGATTTATCTTTAAGGATGGGGAAATGAAGGCGGTTCAGAAACCAAAATATGTAACAAACGGCAGACCTATATTATATATTCACAAAGGCGCTGATTACAGAACATACGTCATGCTCAACGAAAAAAGCAAATACAATGAATACGAAAAAGATGAAATTATCTTTGCTAAAAGTAAAGAGGATGGAACTATCGAGTCTGGGCCATGGCAAGCATTCGAAATAGATGTTGAAATCTATGATGTAAATAGCGTAGGTAATACGGTGGTTGTTACTACAAGTGGCGGATTGTACTATTTTGTATACAAGTCTAAGACCTACAAGTTTCTGAAAGATTTTCCTGAACTAACATATCATTTTTCTTTCGAGAAACCGAGTTATTCAGGTTCGTTTCGACCAGACGAGTACGACAGAACACTCATGAATGTAAGCAACTGCGTTGACCATACGGCAAACCAGACGATGTATTATGATGCGAACGGAGCATTTATAAAACAAGGAGGAACAGAACCTAGTGGCATAATCCGAACAGGTCAATTCCATTATTTTTGGATTAAGTCAGATGGAACTAATGGTGCAAAATATTACAATGAGTTTCAGGAAACCGTACAGGGTCATGTGATGCAGGCGATTAATTGGGTAAAAAGCAAGAATATGTTTGCGTTCCCTTTTTTTATCAGGTGTGCATTCAAGCTATATGATGGAAGTTATACGAAAATAACAGCCCCTATCATCTGCTATCCTACTGTAAACAGAAATTGTCGATTTAGTTCAGCAACATTTGAAAACAAATACTATAACGATTTAAATCAAATGACTGGTACAGAAAGCATTTTCTACTTTATTGAATATAGTGAGCTTAGATTTAAATTCGGTTCGATAAGCGAAGATTGGAAAGACATCATAAAGGAGATTGTTGTTTTTGCTACAGAACAGGTTATTCCATTCGAAATCAGTAAAGGCTGGCGTTTTTTATCTCCTAACGACACCCATAGAAAGCCATTTGCCAACTATGGATTTTCATCATACAAAGAAGATGTATTTAATTATGACCTCCCTTCGAAAATTATTCCTCATAGCGAGATACAACCTACGTACAAAACGGACCAAGACATAATAGAAGAGCTGAAAGGTAAGACGCAATTCTATAAATTATTCTCTGTCGGAATCAATACGAAGTGGTTAGGAGAAGGAGGAGAATGGCTTTACTCTGTGAACGGAACACATTACGGGCAACCGACATTCATTGCAGACGGAGTAGTAAGCAACCTGTCTACACAAAGCCAACTGAAAGTAGACGATTACTATAGCTGGGCAAAGCTTACCTCAAAAAAGATTTATACTTACAATAACCGCCTACACCTTTATGATGTAGAGCGCTACCCTTTTGCCGGTTTCAAAAAGCTCGTCGGAAGAGAAGGTTTAGCAAGCGATAATAATTATATAATGTATACGCATATTGTATCAAATTGGGTTGATACCTGGACTATGAGAGTAATAGGCATAAGTGACTCTTTCTTGCATGGCTGGTTTTATTATCCGGATCCTAATGCAAAAGAAATCATATTGTACGGCTCTGGCAAGTATCTGAACATACCTCTAACAGAACACCCTTTTCTGAACGGAGCTTATTCTTTTACCAACCTTCCTTCAAAAGACGGCGATGCAACTTTTGAAACTATAACAGAAGAAGAGCTTCTGGAAAAGATAAAAAACATGAATGTTCCTGAGGTTTTAAACTCACAGATATTTACTTCTGTCGTAAACAATCCATTTGTTTTCGAGGCATCGGGCGATAATACGATAGGTACAGGAAAGATAATAGGAATAGTTGCCAACACGGAAGCAGTGAGCCAGGGACAGTTCGGTCAATATCCTCTTTTAGTGTTTACTGATGAAGGAATATACGCAATGAGCGTAACATCAGAAGGTCTTTATGGAAGCGTTCATCCTATTTCAAGAGAAGTATGTAACAATCCGGATAGTATTACGCCAACAGACAGGCTTGTATACTTTACATCTGACAAAGGACTTATGGCTATATCTGGTGGTACCGCAAAATGCGTAAGCACGTCAATGAGCGGGAAGATTCCAAAGAACTTTAAGAAGCTACAGACAGAAAGTTTCTTGGATTTCTTGAAGAATTGCATTATAGCTTATGACTATAGAGATTCGCTGCTGAGAATATACAAAAAGAGTAAAGGTTGGTTTGAGAATGAATCGGGAGAACAGGACTTTGATGAGAATGAGAAGATATACTATATATATAATATGGTAGACGGAACATTCGGCATGTCTGTAGCAGATGCGCCTATTGACAAAATAGCAAACGACTATCCGGACAACGTTGTGCAGGATATTGCCATGTCTATCTATACGTTGACAGGAAAGCCAGACATCAACGAAGATACGGAAAGCTATAGCGGATCATTTACTACCAGACCTTTGAAACTGGGCGGCAGCATGACGTTGAAATCGCTGAGAGCGGTGAAGCATCTGTTTGATTCGGACGAAGGTACGATTTGGCTGGAGATATACGGAAGCAACGACTGCAAGCACTGGTGCAAGCTGCCAAGCGTCGGCGGCAAGCCTTGGAAATATTTTACTTTCAAGTACACGCTGCAGAACTTCAAGGCTGCTGATGCCTTTGCTGGAAGTATAGTAGAGGTACAAAGCAGACGAGAAGACAAAATGAGATAATTCTTTCATACGCGCTAATTTATGATAACATGAAAAAGGCGGCTGCTCATCACGAGTGGTCGCCTTTAAAATTATCTAAAATTACATTTTTTAAAACATGATTCTCTTTATATGTGTGTTATCTGTTTTTGATATTATTTATGCAATACGCTACGATGTAGCCTAATACGAAGCAGTAAAGATGGAGAAGTCCGTTCACATTACTCAGTATCATTGTGAACAGGATGAACGGCATCGCTTTCTTTAATGCCTCTTTCCATCGTCCTGTCTTACCCCACATCAAACCAAAGGATGCGAACAGGAAACCGGAAAGCCCCATTGTAGGCTGACTAACATACATGGGCAGCAGACTAGCGACAGAGGCAACAGCCAGAGAAGTGACTGGTTTCATATAGTTCTTTATCTGCCAAAGCACCAGCAGGTTTACGGCAAGATGAAAGCCGTTGGCGTGGAAGAAGCTATACAGGATATGATTCTGCCAAGGGCAACCTGGATAGAAACCGACGTGCCAAGTACACAGAACGATGCAGATGATGCTAAGCACCAGCTTTGTTCGAAAGTTTCTTCTTACGAAGGTCCATTTCTCTGTAATTTTTCCCATATTTCTTATAGTAAGCGAAAATGAATTTGAGATTACTTGGCTGGATAAAAAACTCGGGGGCAGGCTCAGAAACAAGGAACTGGCAGATAAACCATAAAGATTTGCCTACGAACTCCTTGCGCTGCGTCATTTCGTTCATCCTATTGAAGAGAGTATAGTATAACTTCTGCCGAATCGGCTTCATGCTATCCACCTTTGAGAAATCACCGACTGCCATTCTGCGGAGTATATCCCAAGCTCTTTTGGGAGAAACATAGTATCTGGGAGCAGGAGAATGGACCACCTTTTCCCAAGCCTCCTGTTGGGAATGGCAATTAGGAGCTATCTCCCGATACGCCTTCATCAGATCATCCCTCTGTCTGTCAATCAATTCGTAATTTGCTCTTGCCATATAAATGCTACATTAAGATGTTGCAAATATACATATTATTTATAATATGACCAAATAAGCACATAAAGATTTAAATAAGTTTAATATTATGTTGGTTTTCATGGTGTTACGAAAGAAAAAGTTTAACTTTGCAACAAAATGAGATGCAAATCTCAGAAACAGTTAACAAAAGGTAAGATTAAGCCATAAAATCATAACAAAATGAGAACAAAACAGGAATCACCTCTCTCGAAAGAGGAGGAAGCCTTAGTAATGGAAGGCTTATTGAGTAGGAAGATTTGGAGGTTCTATGAACTTCTAGCAAAGTGGGCACCCATACCATTGATGTTAGGTCATTGGTACGGCGTATGGGACTATGGGCATTATCCCTAGACCTACCATAATAGATACCAACTATAGCGGCAACTGCATCATCTGGATTTACATACTGGCGTATATCTATATGCCTTTATCCATGATTCCGGTTAGTTTCTTTTTCAGATACTGCTGGATTTATCGCATTCCGTTCTTTTATTTCTTTGGTATCAACGCTATCAGATTGTATTATCAGCACTGGCTCATCACTCCCGAGCAGCTGGAGATGCACCATGTGTTTATCATATTCACTTTAATGCTTTACGCTTATGGATTTATCAAAATCGCTCTATCGAATAGCAGAATCTGCCTTTGGGATGCTAAGAAACGATGAGTGTGGGTTTACAGAGGAAGAAGAGAGGATTGTGCAGAGGAATCTTCTTTACTGGATGGAAAGAAAGCATCACTTTGACGAGCAACTGGGCAGAGCCTGCATCGCCAACATCTATTATTTTGATGATGATGTTCACAAAAAGTATGCTCCTTACTTCGGGTTTGATGAGTTGAAGGAGGACTATGAAAGGTTATCATGGAACATACCGGACTACAACTTCTGGGATTTTGCGGTAACGATGAATAAGATGTATGCTGACCATATAGACGTGGTTGGCAAATGGTCGAAGAACAAAGACACCACAAGAAAAAGGATTTCGGAACTTGCTATCAGTTTCCTCTGTGACGAATCGACAAACCACCCTACAGATAAAATATGGTGGTACATGAACAGCTAAGTTGGAACACGGCAAAAGCTATTGAAAAGCCTTTTATCTTTGTAGCCATTAATCAAAAATAATGATATATGGCAGAGATAGTACATACATTTTTACAAGAGCACCTGTACAGATCGGCATTGGTTATTGCCATCTGCATGGGTGCTCTTATCATTTCTATGGGCGTGGACCTGTTCTTTGGCATCAAGAAAGCGAAAGAAAACGGACTGGCTACGACAAGTACAGGATTCAAGAAGACTTGCGACAAGGCGAGGAAATACTTCTCTCCCTTCATGGTAACGGTCTGCATAGACCTGATAGTCTGTACGGTACTGCCATTCCCTGTCTTCTCTATGATATGGGCAGGATATTGCGTGTTCTGTGAATTTGTAAGCGTAAGAGAGAAGAGCTGGCAGAAGGCTGAGATACGGAAGCAGGAGAAGACGGTAAGCATTCTTCTGGAGAACAAAGAAGACTTGGCCAGAGCTTTTGCTGAGATTATAAAGGAGCAGGGAAAGGAGGAGAAGAAATGAGACTGATTAAGAGAATTTTTGTTCATTGCAGTGCCTCTTCTCAGAAATGGGGCGTGAAGGAGCTTTGGGATGAGTTTAAGCGAAAAGGTTGGAATAACCCAGGCTACCATTATGTGATTACTGCTGATGGTGGGATTCACCAGATGCTGCCGGTAGAAATGGTTAGCAACGGTGTGAAGGGATATAATGCTACGGCTATCAATGTGGCTTATGTTGGCGGCATCAACAAGAAGGGAAAGGCGGTAGACAACAGAACTGAGGAGCAGAAGAAATCGCTTATCACTCTGCTCACTCAGCTGAAGAAGAAATATCCGGATGCTGAAATCTTGGGGCACAGAGATATTTCGCCCGACAGGAACCATAACGGCGTAGTGGATCCTTGGGAGAGAATCAAGGAGTGCCCTTGCTTTGACGCTAAAGTTGAATACAAAGATATATAGCTTATGAAATGGTATGACATAAGGTTTTGGAAATTGGCTTGCATCGGGCTGGTGATTGGAATTATCCTATTGGCATTTACAGGATGCAAGACGAAGGAATATATCAAGATTCCTTCTGTTAGAACTGAATACGTATGCAGAACTGATACTTTTGCTAAGTTGGATAGTATCTACATGAAGGATTCGGTATATGTTTTTCAGAAGGGTGATACGGTTTTCCATAATAAGGTGGTTTATCGGGACCGGTATCATAATATATATAAGGTGAAGACGGACACGATCATCAAGAGGGATTCTGTAGCCGTGCCTTATCCTATAGAGCGGCAACTGACGAAGAACGAGCAAAGGCTGATGTCGCTGGGCAGATGCTATATCGCCTTTCTGTTCATTCTGGCGGCTTGCGCGATTGGGTTCACTCTCTGGTACAGAAACAAAAAGTGCTAGCTTATGGCGAAGATTAGCGAAGAACTGCAGATGATTGATTCGCTCCTAATGGAATTTCATGAGCGGATTCAGAGCGGAAGATGCTTAACTAACAAACAGCAAAATGCTTTCATGTTAGATTTTCTGCACCGCATCGCCAACAAGGACGAGCCTATCAGCAAGGCTGAGGCATGCGGCTATGTTCATGTTTCTAGGGCTACCTTTGACCGCCTTGTGAAAGAAGGCAGGCTGCCAAAGGGTAAAAAGCGGAAAGGATGGACCGAGCTAGTTTGGTACGAAAAGGATTTAGATGAATATATAGATAGATTGGTATAGATTTTACTTTTTTATTTTTAGTTAGTTGTATTAATTAGGTTTTAAGTAGATTGTTTCATTGCAAAAAGAAATCCCACTCGGCTGTGATAGCTGGGTGGGATTGTGGGTTATTTATTTCATGAATGCCATCCAAATAGTTTGGTTCTTGATGGTGGTACGATGCCCGAATATAGGTTTGTAATCGGTGATAGCCTTTAGCACATCACTAACCTTTATCTGCTGCTCGTTCCACTTGAAAATGAGTGTTCCGTTTGTTTTCAGCACCCTCATGCCCTCATGGATAGAATCGTTGATGAATGCTTGCCAATTTTCGGGCAGCTTACCATATTTCTTGATATGTATCGCAAGTGGTTTTATCAAGTTCATCGTTCATATCGTAGAGCTTTCTAAAACCGACTTTTCTTGAGAACGCAAGAACCTTTCCGTTGTCATTACGTGGAACTTCACTAGCAGGATGCCACAAATCCTTTAAAGCTCGATTATACCCACGCTGGAAGCCATATTCAAAGAAGGACCTTTCATTATCTGGCAACCGTCGTAGTATTGTTGCATCATCAAGTTGTGCTATCTTTTCTAAAACCTTTGTGTCTATCATACTTACTCCTTCTCTTTAGTTTCATACTCCTGTTGTAACTTCTTGACCTCGTTCACGAACTTGCTGACATCAATATCACAATCAATTACCTCTTGATGGTTTTTGATGGCATCTTCTATCAGATGGGTGCATTCTTCGGTAAAACCACAGATACGATCACCTCCGATGGTGTAGAGATACTTGTGCGTGTTATAGTAAGCACACTGACAGAGAGATAAGCCCTCAGAGTTGAGGCGGTCCCGTACATCGGGATTGTTAATGCGAAGGACCACCATCTTACCTTTACTAGAATAGTACTTGCGGTATTTGATGCGGTCTGCAACGATGATTGCTATAGCTACCAACCACAGGATAGATAGCACAATGATAACATCTGTTTGAATTGTATTCATAACTTTCATTTTTTATTGTTTGTTTATCTTAAGTCGGTCATTCTTCCAGGATTTTGAATGTTCAGTTCCTTGTTGACATCATGTAGGCTGACGGACGGCAATGTATGCGTATCGGGGTCTAAACCCTTCGACTTGCAGTAGTTTCGCCATGCCTCTATGCCATGAGGCTTCTTTGCATTCTCTATCGCTTTCAGACGCTTTTCTTCTTTTCTGCGCTCGTCCTCTACCCTTCCACGCTCCTTCAGCAAGTCTGCCTCGTAAGCTATCAATCCTCTCATAATATCTTGAGGATTGATGGTTTTACCGTTGTTGATGAGCTTGTTGTATTCGCCATTGGTGAAGGCTACGAAGAAGTAATCAAGTTCGGCAGGAGTTATGTAGAAATACTTTGTACAGATGCGCTGAGCAAGCAACTGAATCTGATAATCTGTTGCATTATCGTAGGCGCCCAGATAATAGAGAAGGTCAATCAGTCGTCCTGTTACCCATCCTACGAGGTCTCTGAGTCCACCACGTTTCTGAATATCCAACATGGTTTCCTTATTCTTCGTTATAGCCTCAGTTAAGGTTGCAGGACGCTGATAGTTTGCCTTATCCTTGATGATAGGCACTCGCGATGAGTCGGGCAGCGCGCTCTGAACGTTGGATATTCCGTTGTTGTTCATAATTTACAGGTGTTTCTATTTCGTCTTCCCATCTTTCACCATTCAGATAAGTGAGTGGATGCATGCGGAAGGGTATATTAGCATGAGGTACGATCGGGTCGGTCGGCTTGCGGGTCGATGCCACGTAAGCAGGAACGGCTGCCATGCAAGCTAATTTATCGGCTAGCTTTAGCCTGTTCCACTTTTCTTCGGCCTTTTTCCTACCTTTCTTATAAGAATAAGCTTCCCAAAACTCTTCAAATGTTGGAGCTGGCTCAGTTTGGATGATAGCAGAAGATTCTTCAACCTCCAAGTCTACCGTCTCCACTTCGGCATGATTGTTGAACAACTCAGAAGGCTTGTAATACTTACCCGTAAGCGCCCATCTTGCGCCGGCTACAAAAGCATCTTGAACAGGTTCGCTTTCCGAATATTTGTTAGCCTCCGAATGGATTTCCTTTAACGTTTTCATAAGCTATATGATTTTGATGATTTATACCCAACCGGCACCCGAGTTTTCAAGTTCTCGCTTGCAATATTGCAAACCTACCTGATCGTCGGGTTCCGGAATCATGATGCTGCGGACATTTGCGTAATCTATCACGTTTCGGATAACGCTGCTAGCCTCTGCTGTATTGAGGGAAGTGAGAGGTTTGTATTTGCGGTTGCCTGTCTTATCTACCTCATCGGTATAGAAGATGTAGCTGCAAACGTTGCGCTGAATATCACGAAGCGTTTCGTAGAAGGTCTGCCCTAACTTTAGGGCGAGATAGCTAATCATGAAGTGAAGATAACTGGACTGCTTATCGGTCTGAATGGGGTGAAACTTCTTTAGTTCGATATTATACCCACATTCTTTGGCCTTCTGAACTTCCTTCACGATTTCCAGATAGTCGCGAGGATCATTAGGATTGTATACACTCATATTATTATAATTACATTAGATTGATTACTAAACCCTTGCAAGCATAATCGGTTGGTACACCGAGGACCTGCTGGAATTTGTTTACGGCAACATCGGGGTTAAGATGGCGTGCAGAACCATGAATAAGGACGATGCGCTTGGCGGTATTGGCTGCCTTGCATTCGTTGAGATACTCGATAGAGTGAGCCAGACTCATGTGGGAAAGACGGATGCGGTCGGCTTGGCTGACTATCGTCTTGCCTTCGTTTACGGCTTTCTCTAGGAGAGAATCATCATAGTTGCATTCTGCCAAGAAGTAGCGGCACCCTTGAACTACATTTTCCATATTGTAGCAATCGGTGAAGAACATCATGGTTCCCATTTCCGGATGATGAATGAGGAAAGAGAAACAAGGCACATCATGTTCTACCTTCATCGGGGTGATACTGAAAGCACCTAGATGATAGGTCAGTTCTTTAATCATGCCTTTTACTCCCTTGCATTTCTCGGATAACTCTTCGGTAGAGTAAGCATCGATTCCTGCTTTGAGAAAGTCTTTGGCATTTTTTGCATGATCGCCTTTCAGCCGTGGGAGTGACTTATAATCACTCCCACGCATTTTGATGTTTTGAGGTTTGCAACTTTCTTTACTTCCTGCAACGGACGACCTGCCTCTATACAGAGCTGCTGACCATTACTAGCCTCCAGTACGTAGGCACTGCCAAGACTATTGCTATTTACGACTATTAACTTCATACTTAACTTTCTACTACAATACGACTCTCAAATGACAATGATGGAAAGTAACTACTCATTTACAACTTCCCAATCGCCTGCAAATACATCACTAGACGATGGCACCCAAGAATCTGCTCTGCCATCTGGATTGATGATAAGCATCTGATTGGTGTAGTCAATGTGAGGATTCTCACGCTTCATCAGAATGTCCTTAGCAATCTGTGGCAATGACTGCATCTTAGGAATGATGTCACCTGTAATGTGTGAAGGAACCTGCTTCACGATAAACAACCCCTTACCATTCCATCCCTTGCGTCTTACCGCAAGACCTGCCTTCAATAAGTCAATAGCACCACCGAAGTTAACAGAGCCTACTTCACGATAGGCTTTCTCAAACACACTCTTAGGAGACCAAGACTTATATCCGTTCTCATACTCTACCAAATAGCCATTTTCCTCAATGGCTGATTGTGTAAGTTCTCTACCAAGCACTTTCTGTGCTTCTGTCATAGTCATAGGCTCTGCCATAATAACCTTTGTTCCAATATACTTTTTCATAATAAAACTTATTTTTATTTTAACTCAAACTAAACTTTTGAGCCTGTTGTGGCTGCTCATCATGTACTTCTTCGGCATTCACTACTTCGCCTGTATCAGCATTGACCGTAATAACGTTCTTTGCCTCGGCAAACTCTTCATCACGCTGAACGATGGCAGAAGGAGCCTCATCAAGGTTTGTGATGTCGATTGATTCGATAGAGAGTTCTCCCCACTTCGACAGGAGTCTTCTGAGAACAGTCTTGATGGCCATGCTTTCGAAGTTAGAATACCATCCTACGCCTTCGCCACTTCCGTTGGTAGCCTGCTTGAGAGCCATTTCCTTCAGCTTCTCAGCATCGACCTTTTCGCTAAACTTAACGGTAGGACTATACTGCTTTGCGTACCGGCATACCTCATCAAGTGTCATATAGAGAAGTTTGGTAAGACCATCCTTCTTCTTGAAGTAGGCGAAGTAGCCGATTGGAGTATTTGAAATCTGAGCGCCCGAAAGGTCAAGCTTTCCTGTAACCTTGTCGTAATGGTTGAACTCGCCTTCGTATACTACATCAGCGTTGATTGTCTCGTACTTGCCGGTGCGCATAGCCAACTGGAGATAACCCTTCGTACCGATAACGAGCGTAGGAGTCATTACTCCTTTGTTCTTGAACGGAAGGAGATATGCCTGTCCCAGCTGCTTATTGAGAGGCAAGCGAAGGGAGGCTGCTTTCAGAGCCTCAGCCATCAAGTCATTCGGTTTGCACTGGAGCAACTTTTCATCGGATGAAAAGATTTCCATAAGTGAGGTGCAAAAAGCACCTTTATTCTCCTTAAGTGAACTCTGCAACAGGCTTTGGTAATAACTATTATTCATTACCTCCTGAAAATTCTTAACTGCTACTGCCTTCTGAGAAGGCTGTGCTTTTGCTACTGCTGTTTCTGCCATGATTTTTATTTACTTATATGTTTGATTAATTCTTCTTTTGTCTTAAACACTTCGCTTTCTTTCCTTGTTGGGAAAACTGCGAACTTATACTGAATAGAGCAAGGTGCCTCGCCTATCTGCTGAAAGAATACGCCAACGATGTTTGCACGTCGGATTTTGTACCCATCGAGCAGATAGACTGCATCACCTATATTGAACTTCGTCTTGATTTGCATGATGCGTTTCAATCCATTGTGGCCAGAGCGAAATGCTCAACCTTCAGTTTATCATCCTTTGATACTACAAGACGGATTTGCTGACCGCCTGTGCTGAGCGGATGGTTAACACTTTCGCATTCGTCTAGTACAACAGGGACCGATACATCATAGAACTGACCGATAGTGCGCGCGATGTCGATTCCGGCATTCACCTTGGCAGCACCATTGAGGCGGCTGTAAGGCACACCATTGTGATAACATTCGCAATAAGGTTTCTTCTCACCATCGAGTTTTGGAAGGAACAGACTCCATTTTACGAAACGGAAGTGCTGATTGACCTTATCTTCGAGAGCCTTGCAAGACAACTGATAGAACTCATTGGTGATGTTGAGTTTATCGTCAATATCATCAAGCTGCTCCTGAAAGATGGCTTTATCCTTCTGTGCTGCTTCGATATGAGCCATTGTATTGTCGTAAGATGCTTTTGAGGCGAGGAGTTCGAGGACTTCATCGTATCTGTCAGAAAGCGGCTTTCGCTCTTCATCGAGTGCTTGAAGTAACTTGTCGTTATCCTCGTTGCTATCGGATGGTTTGTCGAGTTCTGCCTGCAACTCGCCAATCTCTTTCACTACCTGCTGATACTCTTCCTTAGAAGCAAGAATCTCCTCGTAGGTACTAGGAACATCTGCATCAACATCTGCCTTATGCTTTTCTGCCTCTTTGAGGACTTGGTGAGCCTTGATAAGCTGGTTTGTGGTGGTCTGACGATCATCATTCAGTTTATCCAACTCTTTGTTGAGTTCGGTGTATGCGCTTTGGAGTTTGGCAAACTCATTGTTGAGTTTCTTCATATCCTCTGCCTTGCGAGAGTTGAACTGGTTCTGAGATTCCTGTTTAAGGAGCTGAACATCACCGATAGGTAGAGCCTGACCGCAATGAGGACAGAAACCTTCCTTATCGTTCCATTCCCAAGTGCGCTTGGCAATCTCATCGCTACGCTTGTTTAAGTCGCTAACCTTCTTCTTGCATTCTTCAATCTGAGCGTTTATCTGAACCTCGGTGGTAGGATAGCCACTCATGACTGCTTTGAGGTTATCAACCGTAGATTCTGCCTTGTTGAAGGCTGCGTTGGCGTTGATAACATCGCTTTGGTGCTTGGTCATGTTATCAGTAGACTCCTTATCTGCGCCCTGCTCCATCATTCGCTTGCGTTTTTCGGCAAATTCAATTTTCTTGCGGATTCCGTCAAGGCGAACTCTGTCAGCTCCACCTGTGCGAATCTGCTGAATCTTGTTGTCAATCTCCAAGAAGCATTGGTGGAGATAAGCCTTTTCTTTCTCTAGAGCCTCCCAATCCAGCTTTGACGGAAGGGTCTTGTCGAGTTCGGCGAGTCTGATAGGGACCGCATCGAGTTCCTTCTGAACTTCTGTACGCTTGTGCTTGAGGTGGTGAAGGATGGCATCAATATCTTTCTGTTTGAGGAGTTCAACAAGATAATCATACTTCTCTTCGCCATTCGTGATGTCTTCGACAGAAATGTCACCTGCCAATGACTGAAGGAATGCGCGCTGATTCTGCCAAGTCATATCAAGGAACAGATTAGGACAGATGCACCACGCAAATGGGTCTTCTTGGAAGATGTCGTTAACTACTTTGTCGAAATCTCCGGCGGTAGTCAATTCTCCATCAACATAGTACTTGAAGGTGTTGGTGCATTTATCACCTTTCCACTTGTCTGTCAGAACTCGCTTGAACGAGATTTCCTCAGCATCTACCAACATAACCAACTCGGATGAATGCTCTATCTCCTTGATAATATTGTGATTCTCATCAAAGGTTTTGATGTCGAGCTGCATGCCGTTGGTATCAGTACCGAATAATGTGTACATGATGGCGTTGCCGATAGTGCTTTTGCCTCTTCCATTGTCTCCCGAGATAACAGTAAGGTCTTCTCCGAAATCGAAGACTCCGTCACGGATGCCACAGAAATTGTGCAGTTTAAGTGTCTTGAATAGAATTTTCTTCATTTTTATCTTTGTTTAAAGTTTCTTCTTTTTCTCTCAGTTCCTTATCGTATTCCTCGAATGCTCTTGCTGTAGCGTAGGTGAACTGGTCGCTATTGCGCATAGCGTTCAAGATAAGATTTTTGAGGTCTTCTGGCGATGCGTGCATGAATGCGTATGCCTTCGGAATGGTTCTGTCACCCATGAGGACGATGCAACGGAAATGCTTTGCCTCATCCCCCATCTTATCAACTATATCAAGTACCTTCTTGATATGATTGAAGAAATTCTGTCTGATATTCTTTTTCATGATTTCGTTTTTTTTAAAAACCTGCCTATCCTCACGGACGAGCAGGAAAAATAAATTTAAATTCAAAAAAAATAACGTTAAAAACTAATTCTTATCTGTTGATCCTAAACCGCTACGAGTGCCGTTTACCTTGCCAAGTTCCAAGTTAGTATCTGGAACGTAAGTGAAGGCACCCTGACAGATGCGTTGGGAATAAGGAATAACGAACTTGAAACCGAGCAGACGCATGATGCGATGCTTTAATCTCCATCTGCCCGACTTGACGATGGCATGGACTTCTTCGCCATAGCCGCAATCAATCAAACCGAGAATCACGTCAAGATTTGCTCTGACCTTGCCTAGATAGTCGCCATGTAGGAACCAAGAAGGGAAATAAACATCTAGCAACATTCCTTTGCCCGACATACCACTACGTGGCTGAATCAGCATCTTCATATTTGAAGGAAGTTGTATCTTGAACCCGAGCGGAACGTAAAAGCGTTTGTTTGGAATTACTTCCGTGTCCTTGCTGCAATGAAGGTCGTAAGCGGCATCCGTCTCATACGCCTTTGTAGGGAAACACCCATGTGTTACCAATTCTACATTGATTTTTGTACCTGATTTACTCATTATTTTTATCTTTAAATTCTTTTATTACTTCTGCCACAATACTGTGTCCTTTAATTCCTAAGACTAATCTGATTTTTCGAAGGCTCATACCTTCTGAATGCAATTTTAGTATTTCATCCTTATAAAGTACTTTCTGCGGGATTGACTTTTCTACTTTAGGTATTGTCATTAAACCCTTTTCAATAAGTCTCCTAGAGCGTTCGGATCTTCCGAACACAAGAGAACTGACATAAGTGCTTGAAGTACCAAACCTTTCTGCAATACTCTTTAAAGACATGCCATTTTTGAAGGATTCATTCATGGATATTATCTCATCATCAGAAAACTTCATCTTTAAGTCTTTCTCTAAAGATTGATTAGTGTACTCGGTTCTGCATCTACCATGTACTAACCTACAAACAAAGGCCCTTGTTACGCCATACTTTGATGCTAAATTAGCTTGTTTTATCCCTTTCTTGTAGTCCTCGAAGATTTTTACAGCTAAATCATCAGAGATTTTTCTATTTCGCTTTGCAGCGGCTCTAGCCTTTTCGGAATAATGGTAATGACCAGCGTCACGACTATATTTATTATTGTACTCCTGTGTACACCACTCCAAATTTTCTACACAATTATTATGAGTATTGAAGTCTTTGTGATTTATCGTTTCGTAGTTGTTTGGATTCGAAATGAATGCTATGGCAACAAGACGATGAACTAAGAAAGGAAAGTCTTTTCCATCTTTTCTTAAACGAATCCTCAAATACCCATCTTTAAGTGGCTGAGGAATCATAATTATGCCCATTCTGCAAGAACGAACACGCCCAAGATTACTGACCTTATATAGTCCTTCAAGACCAACAATATCCATCCAAACCTCACCTTGTAAGTCTGGTTGTCTCTCCAAATTTCGGCTCACTACTTTCTGATTGTTCCTACGGCAAACACATCTTTTGCAAGTATGTATTTTACCATAAAAATCTGTCATCGGCTTAGCTTTGCCACAAACCTTACATATTCTTAGACCATTCGTCATAATGTTTCTCCTCTTTTAGTTGTTCAACTTCCTTTTTGTAGAACTCTATGAGTTCTTGTAGCTCGAACAGAGACCAATTCTTGGCTTGACGATGTTTCCATTCTAGCAGTTCCATCTTCTTTGGACCAAGTTTCTTTTCTAGATACTTGCCCAAGTATATCAGATGAGAGCTGTTGAATCTGTTATCATATTGGCATTCGATAGTCACGTTGTCCGGATCAAATCTCGTTGCCATGTGAATGCGCCCCCAATAATGGCTTGCGTCTCCTTTTGAGAAAGGTAAGATACGCCTACAAGTTGGGCATTGAAACACGCCTTCATCGTTTACGTCACGAAGTCTTATGTAGAGTGAAAACCATCTGTCGAGCCTCTTAATAAGTGCTGGCTTACTAAGTCCGGCTTTCGCCTTCTTCTTTTCCTGTTCCTTCTTGGCTTTATCCCAAGGAGTCTTCTTTATAGGTGTCCTCTTGAGAGGAGTTTTTCTTTTTAAACCCATATTGCATGTAATTATCATTTGTAAAGTTTGAATACTCGCCCTCGGGCTTTCCGATGTCTGAGGACACATTTTTAATTTTAGAGTTGAGGATATTTATTTTCCTCAGCTTTGACTCGAAGATTCCTAAGGGTGCCCAAGGGTTTCTTTTGAGTTCTCTGTATATTTCGAGAACATTTCTCCGGTACTTGTGGAGAGTAGGTTCGGATAAATCTATCATAAGCCATTGATTTTGAAGTTTAAGAAAAACCTGCCTATCCTCACGGACGAGCAGGAAAGAGTCAAAATTTGTTTTAAACAATGTTTGCTGCCGCTGCAGCGAATAATCATACACAACAAACAAATACATAATAGTCCACCTTAAGGATTCGGACCCAACTTCCCGATTTGATAAGAATGTATTAAGGATTTACACAAAACAGTTTCGGGCGTGCTACCAGTTACACTATCGGTGGATAACGGCATCATGCGCTACCATGAATTTAAGAGCCATGCTCACCGCTTTAGCTATCAGTCATAAAGACTGATGCTCGGGGATGCGCGAGCCTTCTTGGATAACAACTGAATTAATAATAATCGCGCATTCCCTTATAATGACTTAACACTATTCGACTTTACACTTTTCCAATATGTCAAAGAACTTATGTCCAAAAAGGGCAATGGGATTGTTCCGGAAACTGCTATATATAATAAGGTATAAAACGAAAGGTGCTGGTAGAATGCTCGACCACAACATTTCCTTCTGGTTCGTGGCGCATGAATTCAACGCAAACAACTTATATTGCCACTGGGTCTATACCGCTCCACACCTAACGATTTCAAGAAATATTATAATAACAATATCCAAAACTATTTTGGGGATTCGAGGCGAGTTGAACGCCTTTGCTCGGGTTTCCCCGCTCACTCCGAGTGAGCTAGCTCGATTCCCATGTATCACTCCTATGCTCACGCACAAGAGTGAATTGATAGTTTACAAATAAGAACAAGAACCTTTCTTAAGCAATCGTTTAACTCTATGCTCACGCATATCCAATTTAAAACGCATTTTGTCTGAATAACTAATCTAAAAGTTCAACAGCTAAATATTTCACACATTTACACACTCACTAGTTGTGGCACCTTAACAGGCTCTGCTCCGTAGCGATTCAGAGCACAGGAACGAATGTCCTGAGCCTGTTGGCTATTACTCCGGTAAGCAAGAGCATTGTAGACAGTAGTCTTGCCACAACCAAAAATTTTCATGATTTTAGGAATTTTATCTTTATCAATCAATATTTTTTCTATTTTTACGACTTTATTCATATTATTTTTTGTATATTTGCACCATAAATCCGTTTATAACGAGTTTTATTCTCGTTTACGGATGCAAAGATACACGTTTATAGACAAATATCCAAGGATATAGGCATTAATTTATAGTTAATTTACGTATTTACACAAATATAAACACTAGCAGTATGGAAGGATTAAGAGATAGAATCAACGAGATAAAAGACCATTACAGGCTGACTAACAGAGGGTTTGCTGACGCTATCGGAGCAAAACCTGCTGCTACGAACAATTATTTGAACGGCACAAAGGAGCCTTCAATGGAGTTTATAGACAGAATACTGACTACATACGTAGACATATCAGCAGATTGGCTACTTTGTGGCAGAGGCAGTATGTTTTACGATGCAGACAAGCAGACGGACGAAAAACTGCTGAAAGAACTAGCAGAAACAAAAGTAAGTTGCTAGTACAGGAAGGAGTGGTTAAGGAGTTAAAGCAAATCATCAGCGAGAAGATTGCTGAAAGAGACAAAAGCCTTGTCGGCTGATACGATAAAGGGGAGCCTTCGCAAAGAAGGCTCCCCTTAATTTTTACATCTTGCCTTCGAGGGCGTCGAAAGCAGATTGTACGTCCTTATTAAGTGTACGTGCGTATCTAGTAGTCTGACGCAAGGTAGTGTGTCCAAGCACCCTTGCCACGATATTGATAGGCATACCCTTCGACAAGAATAAGGTTGCCGCAGTCGCTCTACCCATGTGGGTATGCAGTCTGTCAACTCCAACCATCTGCCCGATCGCCTTTAAATAATCATTATACTTCTGATTCGTTATTCTAGGCAGCTTGAAGTCATACTTCTGTAGTATCTCCAGGGCAGGTTTGAGAAGTTGGAATACGAAATCCGTATCTGTCTTCGTTCTCTTAGCGTGATAGAACATCTTGCCGCCAATCTCCTCGCAGTTAGTATAATCGAACGATGCAAGGTCTGAGTATGCAAGTCCTGTGTAGCATTGGAAGAGGAACAAATCTCTTGCATGGAGAATATGAGGTGTTGAGAGTTTCAATTTCTTGATGGCAGCAAACTGCTCTTCTGTGACACAATCAACATACTGCTTTTCCCCCTTGCCAATATGGAATGGTAGAAACTTATAAGGATTCTGCTCAATAAGTCCGTCTATCATCGCATCATTGATGAACAACTTGAGATACTTATGATAGTCGTAGATGGTACATTGAGCCTTATCCTGTCTGTGAAGATACTCATCCATCGCACGCACCTTCGACACATTGCAGTCTTGGAACGATTTTATCTTTCCCCATGTTTTTAGGAATTTGATAAATACATCATAGCGTTTCTTGGTATGCTCGCACACCTTACGCTCATTTCGTCTTCTCTCGCAGTACTCGATGAAAGAAGTTCCTTCGTCTTCTCCGTTCATCTGTGAGATAGCCACATTTAAGTCACAACAGCCTTCCTTAACCATCTTACTGATGATTTCGTTTGCTCTCGCGCGGTATGCCTGTATGATTTCATTCAGCTCATCCGCATCTTTTCTCTTGATAACCATCTTTGACGCATCAGACCATTGTGTAGTTGTCACTTTTACACCTGTGGAAAAGTACTTCCTTTGACGCTTGGCACAAAAGCATAATTCTACCGAAACTTCATGTTTTGATGTCGCTCGCTTCAAACGATTGTGAATAATACTTAAATTAATTTTTGCCATTTTGATAACATATTTTTTACAAGGTGATAATACATTGATAACACACCTTCCGATTCAACAATTTGCATGAATAATATAAACCATTGTTATTCAGATAGTTATCCCCAAAATGCGTTTAAACTAGTTTAAACCAGTTTAGAAAATCAATCTTTATGACATATCTCTTTAAAAAACAAAAAGCAATCTATATAAGTATCTGTTATTCAATACGTTATATAGACTGCTTATTTGATTTTTTCTTGACTAAACGTTGCGTTTTTACGCCTAAAAAGTGATTCCGTTGGGGTCACAACCAATTTCTCACAAATCTGTCTATATCAGCCACTTATCTTTCGGGTGCAAAGATAGTGATAACATTTTTATAACACAAATTTTTAATTACTTTTTAACTATATTTTGCAAAAGTCGAAATTTGGTGGTTTCAAATACTTTTCTTACTTTTGCACTCGTCAATACAGAGATCCTCACCTCTATCTTGTTGATACAACATTTGTGAAACTTCAATACTTTCAATAGGTATTACAATATAGGGGATTGATTAAACCGAAAGAAGAGGTGCGGTTTTTTCTTTCCCCAATTTTTGTTTGCTATGCAGTATATAAACGTCACCATAGAACTTCTTAAGACATACTCTTCGAGCAAGAGGATGAAGGAACTTCTTGCGCTGGCGATATGGTTCAAAATGCAGCATAGCAATTCCGTGATTTGGAACGTAACAGAATACAAATTGCGCAAAGAATTACGTATTGGAAGACCAAAAGCTCAAAGACTTATTCAAGACATGAAAGATAGCGACCTGTTTACCATAGATGGCAACAAGGTTGTTGTCTCCTCTTTCCGTGACCATACAACAAAGTGGACTCGGAAGAACAAAGAGTATCATGGAGCAATGGTCTGTAAGTTTGAAGTGAAGGAGTACACGATGAAGGAACTCTACAATCTCATAAACGAAAAACTTTTTGTCTATCCTATTTGTGCTGCCGAGCACAAGGACTGTTGCATGAAAGCATCTGATGATGGAAAAGTCGGTGCCAAAGGTAAGGCTATCACGATAGGTCAGTTTAAAAAGGCGATCAATATGAGTAGTGGTGCTGTTTCTAAGTTGAAGAAGAAACTGATAGGAGAAGGGAAAATAAGTTCCACTCTTGCAGAAAAGCACTCCTTTGATGTTAGAAACGAAGAAGAAACGAAAAGGACATTAATGAGGACTGGCAAGAAGAAAGCCGACTTTGTTGTTGGTACGCTCGGTTTCATAGTCCTTGCATGTTCTTACTCAATTACCGATAGAATGGTTTCTGATGGGTTCAGACATCTTATCTACGGCAAGCAAAATGAAAAGGTGATGCAGAAGGACATGAGTTTTGGAGGAATTCCTGATGGATTCTTCTGTTAAACTCTTCTGTGTTCATTTATGGAACCTACATTGAAAGAAAGAAGATTATAATATTGAGAGTCATGAAGAATGAAACAAAATTAAACAGAGTAAAGGAGTTTCTTGATGGAAACAATATCAAGTACGTTACTCCTAAGAATGCAGGAAAGAAAGGTCATAGTGACTTATTTCTGCCTTTATTCAGAATCTACATCAAACTTCAAGGTGAAGATGATGAGTTGTTCTATAGAACCCACCACATAGGTGTGCACCCCATCTTCATCCGTGATGGTGAAACTCCTAAGTTTGTTATTGAGAAGGTGCAAAACACCATCATCAATATAATGCAGAAGAAACAGGCAGCATTTGAGAATCGTAAAAAGAAGTAGAGTTATGTTCAAGGTATTCATTATAATCGCCTTTTTCGTAATCGTATTGGAACTGGACGAGATAAAAGATAAATTGTAGCTTATGAAAGATGAAAATTTAAAGAAAGCTATTGAGCTGAAGAAAGGACTTGATAGTAAAAGAGAACTTTTGCAGTTTGCAGATAGCCATTCTGTGGATTTAAGAGTTAATCTTGAAAACAGATGCAATAACGAGATTCGCAATGTAGATTACCTTCTCGATAGGGATGTTAGCAAAGGACTGAGAGCGATGGTTATCGCCAACATCGAGAAGAGTATTAATGACTTACTGGAAGAATTAGAAAAGTTGTAGATTATGGGAAGTTTTATAAAAGAGCGTCTCATTTTTGCATACTGCTGGACGCATTCGACAGGTAGATGTAAGGATTGTACTTGTTGTTACACCTTCAAGAAATGTAAGGACTTCGTAAATTCTTTTTGGAAGATACACCGCTACAGGCATTATCACAAGACAAAAGCGAAATATCCATGTACGCTTGTTGAGTTTAGGAAGGGAGTTAGACCATTATTTCGTAAAAAATTTTAGGCTTATGGAAACAGAGAACATTAAGTTCAAGGCTAAACGTCTTGAACGGAAAAGGATGGGTTTGCGGATATTTCTACGAAGAGAATGGTAATACATACATCATCGAAAATCGCCAGAAAGAAAGTATGCTGAACCGAAATATCACTTATCAGGTAGACCCTTCTACCGTCTGCCAGTTTACAGGACTGAAAGACTGCGATGGCAATGAGATTTGGGAAGGTGACATTATGAAAAGCCCAAACTTAGAAGAATTAGCCATAATAAAATGGGATGATTCTTTATGTGGTTTTAAATGTGTAGGTGTTATTCGTAATATTTATTATTCTCTTAGTTCTCTTGTTGTATTCGCTAGATGGTATGTCGTTGGCAATAAATTCGATAAGGAGTAGCTTATGGATACAGAAAGATATTATTATGCAGTAGCATGCTTCATGCGTAAGGATGGCAAAATTAGCGTCAGTTCGGTTACGTGTAGTGTTAGAGGGGAAAAGGAGAATACTAAGTTCTATCCGCTCATGGAAATCATCACGGACGTGGAAGAGAATTTCAAGGATGATATGGTTAGTGGAACAGTAATCATTCAGAGTGTTATTGAGATTAGTAAACAGGACTATGATGCTTATAATGAACGCATCGCTAAGATGAAAGAGAAGAATGGAAAGGTTGACAAAGGTAATGGATAATTATTTGACTGATGCCAAACAGCGTTGGGCACAGGAAGAACTTCTTCAGAAATTGCATGATGCAGCAGAGCGCCATAAAAGAGTGGTGATTCAGAAAGGCAGAAGGTTTGTTTAGTAAAACTATTGCGTATGAAAAAGGAAGATAGAATCAAGGTTTGGGAGAAGTACGGCCATCATTGCGCATACTGCGGAAAAGAAATAAAGTTCGAAGATATGCAAGTAGACCATTTCGTTCCTAAGAATCGTGGAAACTATTCACGTTGGAGTGATAAGGAAGGTAAGTATGTCGTTTCTCATGGTAAGGATAGTATGGAGAATTATATGCCCTCTTGTCGAGCTTGTAACTTCCGAAAGCGAGATATGAGTATAGAACAATTCCGTGAATCTATAAGAGAACAGGCTGAAGGTTTGCTTAGAGGTGCTGCAAAGTTCCAAGTAAGTATGAGTATCGCTTATGGTCTGCTTACTCCTTCTTTCGATAAGCCTATCGTATTCTATTTTGAAGAACAGAAAGGAGTAGTGTATGACTAGTATTAGCAATACAGAAAAAGCAGAGCCGGGGGTGTAATTTAAACTGTGTCAAGGCTTGTTCTTAACTTTCATTCCCACTCCCTGCTGGGGGCATGCCCCCAGCAGGGAAGCCTTTTCGGCTGCAAAGTTACATAATTTTAAATCTATCTCCAAATTTTATTGCCAATTGTTGAGAAATTTGTCCCCAATTTGCCAGTGGCATAGTCCATTTCTTACGGATGTTGCGGTA
>OGIE01000336.1_pt1 | contig 69437 bp, 73 predicted proteins | sample 1571581 | NCBI WGS metagenome assembly OGIE01 (sample SAMEA2582021, study PRJEB24529) | metagenome | biome: Human gut stool | place: China | collected 2011
TTGGAGATGCTGCAGGGATATGGATACCGGGTTGAAAGGGCTTGCTGTGTTGATATGTTCCCATGGAGTGCCAACGTAGAGACCATCTGTAGTCTGTACTTAGCAGAATGACCAGTAGATCGTAACATCAGTATTCAGAACAACAACCTTATCAATTAAGGTGTGGATGATCCGGTGGACGGATTCCATATCACCGGATTCAAGAACGGCAGGGAAATCGGAAACGGTTTCCCAGGCCGCTTCTTTCAGGTCAATATAATTCTGATGAGACAGACTTTCGATGTTGATCTCCAGCTGTTCTTTTTCCCGATTGAGATCACCAAGACGGGATGAGATGGCAGGAAGATCCACCAGACCAGTCTGATAAAGATTCAGAAGACGGTCGATCTGACGTTGAACCTCTGCCAGGCGATCTTTAAAGACTTCAGAGTCATTATCGGGAGCAGGAGCTTCGGAAGAAGTCAGCGAATCAAAGTAGGATCGATCCAGGGCGAGCTTCTCCACCTCACCGAGGACAAGTGCATCGAGCTGTTCCACGGTAAACGGGTGCAGCCGGTTGGTACAATGATCGGATTTGATCATAGCGGGAGCAGTTCTGGCGACTGAATGACAGATATACTTTTTCTTTTTAGAGGATACTTTTCTGGCGTACATCCTCGCGCCACAATCCCCACAATACAACAATCCAGTCAGAAGGTTATCGGAAAAATAACCATCAGGATTCCGGTATGTATAGGTGCGCTTATTGATGGCGCGGTTATGTTCCAGAAGTGCAGCAGCCATATACCAGTCAGATTCGGATACAAGTGCTTCATGGATGCCAGGGAACCATTCTTTTCCGGCTTTAACCTTTCCACAGTATACAGGATTTGCAAGTACACGGCGGACAGCAGTGTTATGTCCCCAATCATAGAGTTGAGAACCATAGGTCGATGCCATGTATTGCGAAATCTGATTGAGGCTCTTCCCGGAAAGAAATAGCTGATATACTTCCTTGATCAGTATGGAAGCATAGGGATCTACTACAAGATCATTTGACAGCAAGGTTCCATCAGCTGTTCGCTCGAATTTATAACCAATGGGAGCATGGGATCCATGGAAGTGACCGGCTCGAATCCGGGCCTGTCGTCCCATGGTGGTCCGGAGCTTGATGTTCTCACGTTCCATCTGTGCGAATGCGGCAAGGATACCAACGATACAGCGACCAAAGGGAGTGGAAGTATCAAAAGACTCCATTAGCGAGATGAAATGACAGTCATTGGCCAGAAATACATCTTCCAGAAGAATAAGAGTATCCTTTTGCGATCTGGAAAGGCGGTCCAGCTTCCAGACGATCACTTTCTTACATGATCCATTATTTACATCTTCTATCACACGCTGGATGCCAGGACGGTGCAGAGAAGCACCAGAGAATCCGGGATCCACATGAACAGCATGGATGGTGTAGCCCATGGCGGCTGAGTAGTTCCTGAGCCGGGCTTCCTGTTCGCCGACAGAATAGCCTTCCTCTGCCTGCTCTGTAGATGATACTCTGATATAGAGATCAACGACATTGTCAAGAACAGAGGCAGGAGATAGTGTACGTTTCATAATATGGTCATCCTCCTTCTGGATGTTTTGCCATGGTCGGCAAAACGGTTTGCAAACTGCCGGTTTTGCGCCGGCGCAAAGCGTTACAAATTGTAACGGGTAAAAAAGGGTATAAAAAATACAGCCAGAGGAACAGAAGTTCCGCTTGCCCGGCTGCACCAGGGGTGATACAATGAAATATGTGATAGCGGGTCACATTTAAAGTATCCTCCCTTTGGGTACGTTTCCGGTTCGGTGTTGGGGAACATCGGACCGGTTTTTATTTTGTGTTTTTATAACGTAAAAGACCCTGCGGATGCAGGGTCTTCATAAATACGGTTTCCAGTAAATGGAAACAATGTCTTTTATACGGCCGGTAAACGGCTTTGTTTTCAAATCGTATCTATCATACCCTTAATATATGCATTTGTCAATACAAAAATTCTATAAATTTGTGAATTTTCTTTGAATTTCTGCATCAATTAAATCGAGCTTTTCATTAGAAAGCTTAATATTACTTAAAATATCATGATCGGTTTTGGGATCATAAATGCGTATTTTACTGATGGTAGTGATCTGATTCACAAGAGCTATACTTCCGCGGCTCATCCGGCGAGTCTCCCTTTTCATTTTTGCGAGAAGACTCAATTCATCTTCAGCACCTTTAACTCTATTAGTAAAAATGCTTAATTCTTCATCAGAAACATTACTATCCAATTCTTTCATAAGAGCAGTAAGCTCTTCCACAGTTTTTCTGAGCCGTCGTTCGGATGTGGATATTTTGGAGTTTAGATTGGTAAACAATTCATTCCCCAGAAATATACTTCCCCCTCGAAGATTGGCAATATCTGTAGACGGCTTAACAGAAGTAAGAGGAACAATAGTAACAACTGGCGATGATTTAGGATTGTTCTTATCAAGTACCACAGCGTAGTGGAGCCCACCTTCCTCGCTTCCGACATTAAAACCAAGGTGTACTTTAACTATTTCGCCACGCTTATATCGGCGCAGACTCATGGGGGAGAACTCTTCTTCAAAAGATAAAAAATTTATCCAATCTTTGAGCCAATAGCAAAGTTTGTCTGCCTTAGAAGCAGCCTGCTCATTACCGGAGGCAATGAGATCTGCCAGATATGTATCCATTTCCTGAAGTGTCTGTAATTTGTGTTCCTGAAGTTTCTCTTCTGTTTTGGGTATACTCATATAACATTCTCCTTTATTTTTATGATCATTTTAATTTACACTGACCAATTTGCCAGCATCGGCAAAATGGTCTACAGATCCTCCGTATCCTCAAACCTTTCATACACAGCCAGACACGGCTCAAACACGATCAGATAACCATCCACTTCTACAGAGCATCCATATTTATCCCGGTAACAGGAGATAGCTTCCTGCAGATATTCCTCGGACACATGGAGGCATTCAGCCAGCTCATGCTGGTTGCGGCAGTGCTTCCGGTAACCATGGATGATACCGGAGAGACCGACTGCGCGGTTGTAGCCCCAGAGTCTTGCGTGGCGTTCCTGCTTGCGGTGCGCCGGATCGGATTGATCGAGGATGTCACCGGTGCTGGTGTAATAGTGGCCAAGTTCTTCAGCCAGGACACAGGCCTTGTCTGTCTGAGTAGGCAGATTCTTGTTGATGGCAATTCGATTCTGGTAAATCCTCCCATCATAGCCAGGGAGATCTTTTTCACGGACGATAAGTCCTTCTTCATCAGCTTCTTTTAGCAGATCCTCGTAAAACACAAACATCACTTCCATTCATCATCATCCATCATGATCGCATCAGAGATCGCTTTTTCTTCAGCGGTTGCGTCAGCACGTTCATGGGCTGCATTCAATACTGCTTCGGAGTATAGCTTTAATCGGTTGTTTTGGGCTTTTATGCGATCAACTTCCCAGTCAAGGACTGTGTCTACATGCTTTTGACCAGAAACGTCTAATAGTCTGTACTTTTTTATAAAACTGATTTCGGATTTTGAAAAAGTAGGTCTTTCGTTTTGTGTCTTCTCAGAATCGTTGGACTTAGGGTCATCAACAAAATATTCTGCAGTTACACCAAACAGCTTTGCAATTTTGAGAAGTACTTCTATATCAGCTTTCTTACTATCTCTTTTTATAATCGAATATATAGTTTGCGGAGAAACTCCTACATTCCGAGAAAGTTCATTTACATTAGTATTGTTAGTTGCCATCAATTCTGACAACTTACTTCCAATTCCCATACACTAATCCTCCTTTAAGTTGAATATATCATGCTAATGAAGAAATGTAAATAAAAAATTATGCAAAAGAATAAAAAACTATTGACAATATATGCAAACGGATATATATTGAAAATACAAATTATGCATTTGAATAAAAACAGGAGGAACATAAAGAAATGAAACTTACAAATCTCAAAAGCCAGATGGCGATACATGAAGTAAAAATTGAAGATATCGCAAAACTTCTGGGAATTCATAGAAACAGTGCAGCCAATAAAGTAAATGGCGAAACAGCATTTTCAATTGAAGAGGCAGTAAAAGTTAGAGACAAATTTTTCCCAGAAAAGACTTTGGAATATTTGTTTGAGAAAAGAGAAGTGGATCAGGCACCAGTAGGAGGGGAGGGATGAGAGATAAAAAGAAACACAGATACCCACTATCAAGTTGGATCACACTGATTATTTCCATAATAGCGCTAATAGTGACTTACACAAAGCAATGATCGGAGCTAAGACATCGTAACCGTAGGATTTTAAGAGAGCAATGATAGAAATAATCAAAGCTGCAAAATCAATAGCTTTATCAGCGGCATATGTCTGTAAGGAAGAAAAGATAAATTGATGATGATGTAATGCTTTCTGAGTCAGTTTGAAGTTGTAATCATTGGTAGTAAAGGTTAAATAACCTTCCTTGCAAAGATGCTGCAAAATACTATCAATTTCGTTTTCATATGGGTGATAATCGCAGATTTTATCATCATCCATCAATAAACAAAAAGAAGTTGTGTTGTAGAGGTAGGAAATATCCTCTTCGGTATTGGAGGTAAGTTGCTTCAACTTTTTTAATATGATTTTACATTCTTTTGTAAGCATATCGAGCTCCTAAATAATTATTTTAAATAATTATAAACCGAAGAAGCAAGAAATGAAAGGAGAAAAAGAAGTGGAAACATTTGCAGAGGATAAGGCAGTAGGAGTAGGAGGGGAGGGATGAATATATATGAAGCAGCGAAAATAGCGGTAATGGAAGATGGATACATTACACTTCCTTGTTTTGTCGGATGTGCCAAAATCAAGCCAACAAATGAAAAGGGAAAATGCATTGTGATGAATGCAGACGGAAGCAACCCATCAAAATATGGGTGGCAACCGACTGCGAATGATCTTTTGAGAACAGATTGGATGGTTACGGAATGAATTTACTAATAAAATCTGTTAATTCAACAAGACCATTTTTGAAACGATTTTCCATATAAAAGATACCGGAATCAGAGAGAAGAACCTGATAAGCGACGTTGTCGGCCCATAAGCAATCGAGAAGCCCTGATCGGCTGAGTTCACGACAGGTATCATCTACATCCTCGAATATCCAAGAAGGACAAAGTGTCTGGTGGATGTAGTGCGAACTTCCCAAATTGCGTGCCAGAGGTTTTGACGAACCAGCCTTGCGTTTTTCAAGGTAGGACTTGTAAAGAATGCAAATAAGTTTATCGGCGTCTTTGGTTAATTCCATAAAGTGCTCCTTTCATAGAGATTTTTGTTTAAGGATAGCACAAAAGAATAAAAAAATGAATATGGAGGGCAAAACATGAAACAGACATATGCAGAGGATCAGGCAGTAAGAGCAGGAGGGGAGAGATGAGAAAGTGATAAGAGCAAGGGGAACCGATTCGGCCAAGGTAATGCAGGTTATCGAAACGAAATCATTACGTGGATCAGGGATAGAGGGGGATAAATGCAGGATAGTTACCCAATATTGGGATCTGAATGGAAAATTGTTGGCTGAAAAGGATGATTGTGAAGAAAAAGCAGAGCAATAATTACTCCGCTTTTCTACGAGAGGATTGCTTGGATTCATCAATATCAACAATATCGTTATATAAACATTCTTCTTCGTGACGATTTATATACCATTGTTCAAAAAGATGCTCAATAAGCTTGAGAAGTTTTTCAGCCTCACTGGGATCTATATCAACAATGAGGTTTATGTCTTTTTCCATATGTGCACCGATGTTTCCAATGCGACGGACACCATCAATTACTTTCCACTGCTGTACAGGAATTTTGCCTTCGAGTTGGGTGATAGCTTTTGCAAGATTTGGCTCTTTGATATTCCAAAAATCTCGAATCATTCCCTGCAAACAACGACGAGATAGGGTTGCAGATGCTTTTGGACTTAGAGAAACAATGGCATAGGCTTCTTCATAGTCCTGCCTCAGAGAAATAGGGATGTATTCAGGAAAATGTTTTGCATTTGAAGTAGGTTTAATTTGGACATGTATATCTTTCACAGCATTTCCTACACCAGAAGCCGAAATTGAGAAATGGCCACAGTGGGGACACCGGTGAAAAGTAATGCGAAGGCATGAATCATCGAATTCACGTATGCCCAGAGACTGCTGACGATATCCAGTACAAGAAAGAAAAGATGGATACTGCGTAGATGTGGTATCGGCAGAAATTGCCATAATCATTGAACAATAAGGACATTGAAATCCGGACATTTAGTAATTCACTCCTTTTGTATAAATTGATGATTTCATCATATCACAAAAGAGTAGAAAAGAAAATTACATTTGCAGAGGAACAGGCACCAGTAAGAGCAGGAGGGGAGGGATAAGGATGTTGATAAATGATGGCTGGAGCCTATCAGGACATCAAAGACAGAGACAGGCAATCAGTGAAGAAAAAGTCAGCGAACTTACGAAAACCATTATCAATAAGTTCGCTGAAGAACATCTCACGAAGGGAGAGGCATGTGCTGTATTGAAAATAGTAGAACAGTCATTGGATGAATGCTCAATAGTTGAGTCAGTAACTTAGAGTAACTTCTGAAGTAATTCCTGAAGCGTGTAGGAAATGGTTTGAAGCTCTTTTCCGGATGTGCACACTTTGGTTGTCAGCATGGAAGCACCAGCCTTTATATTGACATTAAAGTGATCAGAATATGTTTTGTTGCCTGAAAGATATTCGATATCAAAAGCAATTTCTTCAGGAACAAGTGAATAGTCAAGTCTGCACATTCTGGATTGACCAGGAGCAAAGGTGCAGGAAGAGAGCATTTGCAAATAGTCCCGGTTACCATCAACACCATAGCAATGTGCAAGATCAGGTTCATAGTTAAATTTGGTTATTGTGGCAGGTGAGGCTCCGAAGTTTTTTATTACAAGATAAAACGTAGGGACGCCACAATTTACAGACTGACCATAGACACAAATATAGGGACGGGTTGCGTTTTCAATCATAATATGATTTTGCCTTAGTGTAATGATAACCGTAACAATTGAGATTGCAGCTAAGAGAAAAGACAAAATGCATAGGATGATATTGATTAAGGTTGCTAAATCCATAGATTTTATTCCTTTCGTATAAATTCAGCCAGTGCAGGGGGCTGTAAAGAAAGGATATCACAGAAAGGAGAAAAATGGAAAGAGGAAAAGAAGTGGAAAGGATGGAGAAGATGAAGAGAAAAACAGCAGCAATTATTTTGGCAGCCATGATGGCAGTGGGGATGGCGGGATGTTCTACAGCGGACACTGTAAATGCAAACTTATCCAAAGATGCGAATGAATTTAACGTATACCGGCGGATCACAGTCACCAATGCCAGAACAGACACCATCATGCTTCAGGCAGAAGGGTATATGGCACTGAGTAACAATTCAAGCAACGAGTTGGTAGTGACGATCAAGACAGGTGAGGAGCAGTATTACAAAGACTACATATACCTGAATGATTGGACGTGTTATGTGATGGAGCAGACAGAACCGAAAGGAACAGATAAGTATCATTATGAGCTTGTCTTTTATCCGGAGAGACTGATACCGGAGATAGAGATCAAGTAGTAGAGCACAGGAGGACAGGATGGAATATACGATAAAGCATGTGATGTCTGATGGAAGACATCTGGACAGTATAGATGGATACGTTATTCCATGTACTGGTCCAACAGCAGCGGTGTATCGGGTGATAGCTGAGATGTCAAAGAAGAAGGAGAAAGCCGAGAAAAACACAGCTGCGATATAAGGTTTAGGCGCGGGGCCCCGACGGCGGGGAAACCTCCACACAATAAGACTCCTATGTTGATAAGCCATCGAATACATACCGGTTCGACTCCGGCCCGCGCCGTTAAGCACCTGTAACCGACAAATCCGCCCGTCCGGATCCGGAAGCAGGCCGGTAACCATTAACCAAGTCACCCTCTGCCGGAGCAGGCAGCGCCTAAAGGTTGAGCGAGATCATCCAGCATATGGGAAACAACAGCCCTATAAGCTCCGGGACGGGACGGAGACGGCCTGCTGTATTTGCAATGCAAAAATGAAGGAGGACAGGATGGAAGATCATGCAAGACCGCCGCCGGTGAGGCGGATGGTTTCTCAGATATGCTAATTCCTCACAATTTTGAATCTTAAAAGATTGTTAAGGGTATAGGTGCAGATACCCTACACCGCAGGTGTACTCATGGGCTTATTACTACATAGCTGCACCAGTCGCCGGAACTGCCTGGAGCTTGGCAGACCGGCCACTAAGGGACCCTTAGCTCAGCAGGTCAGAGCATCCGCCTCATAAGCGGAGAGTCCCGGGTTCGAACCCCGGAGGGTCCATTCGCGCGAAGAAAGGAAAAATGAATATGAGAAAAATAATGAAGTTGACCATTAGAGGTCTGAAGACCGTGGTGGAAGCACTCACTTTGATTGCTCCGCTGTGCTGCTTGTCAGGCATTGAGGAGCAGCCGTGGCAGGTGATTCCGGCAGTGGTATTTTTTGTGCTGTGGCTTGTAGAAATGGTAGTTTGGGAGGGGGCAGAATGCGTAATCGAATGATTGGAGTAGTTGTGGCAGTACTGATCATGTGTGGATGCCTGGCATTGGTGGTCAGAGCTGAAGGAAGTGATCAGAAAGAAGATTGGATTGAGTACATAGAGTGGACCTGTGCAGAGAAGCAGATCAGTCCAGAGCTGGTTGAGGCGGTAATTGAGCAGGAGTCTGGATGGAATCCGGATGCTCAGAACGGTGAATGTGTTGGTCTGATGCAAGTGGATCAGATCATCCACTGGAAGAGAGCACAGGACATGGGAGTATGTACGCTCATGGATCCGTATGACAATATCCGTGTGGGTATCAGTATCCTGGAAGACCTGCTGAAGAAGTACGGGGAACCAGCACCGGCTCTCATGTACTATAACGCAGGATACTCCGAAGTATGCGGGATTACAGCATATAATAACGGCACAATCAGCCGGTATGCAGAAGAAATCATGGAGCGGTCCATAGAATTGGAGCGGTTGCATGGGAAGTGATATCAGTCTGAAAGATCTGATCAGCATCATGCATCCGGGAGACCGGATGATGATCGAGGATCAGACAGGCCGGATCATATACCGGCGGCAGGTAATGTATTTTCGCTCCAGCGGAATCAGTCCAGATCGCAAAGTGGACATGTTGGAGCCTCATACGGTGATCTTTACAAAGCGAATCCGGGAAAGGCACCTAAAAGAGACAGAAGGGCAGGTGATACCCGCGGATCATGTAACAGATTTTCAGTTCCAGGATTTGGAGATGTTGATCTATACAAAGATAAAAATAAAATGACCTCCGGCGGCAACCAGAGGTCAAGCCAAAGGCTCTTAGAAAATAACTTATAAAACAAGTATACACCTGGGAGCCGGAAAAAGCAAGAAAATGAGGGGATGCGAAGCCCCTCTTAAGCTAGATAAAGGAATTAGACTTAGGAGGATACCAGGTAAAAATGTATATCCAGAACAGGTGGAAGATAAAAGGTGAAATAGAGGTGGAGAACATCTATTCCGGGAGGTACGGGAAGAGGACTCCACCATCAGAACGAAGAGCACCTACACCGGAGGAACAGGAACGGATTAATGAGCAGCAATGCATCCGGAAGCTCCGAAGGAAGATCCATGCCAACTTTGATAAGGATGATTTGTTTGAGACGTTGACATATGGACGGGATCGCAGACCGGATCCGAAGGGAGCAGCTCATGAGCTTCGATTGTTACTGAATCGGTTACGGGGAATATGGAAACGGGCGGGGACGGACCTGCGGTATATCGTGGTCACGGAGTATAAGAGCAAGTCCATCCACCATCATCTAATCGTCAATGATCTGCCAGATGGAACTGGGGCGAAGAAGATTGCACAGAGCTGGAGCAGGAATGGGCACGCAAATACAAAGTATCTTTATGAAGACGGCCAATATGAGCAGTTGGCAGCATACCTGATTAAAGAGACATCAAAGACATTTCGCAATCCGGACAACCCGTCTAAGCTCCGGTACAGCTGCAGTCGGAATCTGGTTACACCGGTAGCAAAGACCCGGATTCTGAAGAGGGATGACTGGCCGGAAGAACCCAGAGTACCGAAAGGCTACTATCTGGAGAAGAGCAGCCTGGTCAACGGAGTCAATAAGATGGGCTATAAGTATCAATATTACCGGTTGATCAAGATTGGCTGGCAGAAGCCTCAGCACGGAGGAAAGACTGGGAAGAAACCGACATTGAGGAAGAATAAGAAACAGAGGCGGAGAGTTGTAAGGAAAGGCAGGGAGAGCCATGTACCAGATTAATATGTACCTGGAGACAAGTATCCGGGGAGTCAGGGCGACCACAGGGTGGTATGGATACATCCTGGAGTACATAGATAAGCTGGGAAATCCACATATCATAGAGGACTACGACCGGGAGATTGATATCACGCCGAACCAGTTGGGGCTGATGGCATTTCTGGAAGCACTGGATCGGGTGAATAAGGACAGCGAGATTACAGTATATTCCGACAGTGCGTACCTCCGGAGCGGGTATACCAGGTATCTGCAGGACTGGAAGACCAACGGCTGGAGGACAGCTAAGGGTGATGAGGTCAAGAACAAAGTCCTGTGGCAGCAGATATCAAAGAAGACGGTACGGCATGTGATCCGGTTTGAACCCATGTGGAAGCATAAGTACAAGGACCAGATGGTAAGTAAGCTGATTGAAAGGAGAAACAAGGATGTTTGATAAATTTGGCATTTTTGACAGTGTGGAGGAATTAAACAGAGCAGCGGCAGCACAGCTGAGCGAAGGAGACACAGAAGCACTTTTTGCGCTGGCGCAGGAGAATGGTATCGATCGCGAGGATGCACAGGATTATGCCAATGGAGATATGCCGGAGCTGTGTACTCCGTTGATGGCAGCACTTGGAAAGCTGCAGGTGGAAGAAAAAGACCTTGAGATTGCCGGAATCCTGGCTGACTGGGTTGGATATATCCGCGAACTGTGTCAGGAAGATCCTGAAATGGCACGGGCAGTCCGTAGAAAAAATAAGGAATTGAAGTACTGCATGACAGGTCTGATCGCTGCAGCCTTTAGCTGTAAGGTACATGTCAGTGAGAAAATCGTAAAAGAGACATATGTGATGCATAATGGCAAAAAAGAAAAATGCAGGAGTCCTCTGTATATAGGAATCCCGAATATGGTACAGGCGAAGGAAATCATCAGAAAATACTATCTGGAGGAGCAGTCATGATTGCATATAAGGGAGTAACAAAAGATATGGTTGCAGCCATGGGAACAGGAAGAAAAGTCCTGAAGGTTGGTGAAACCTATGTGGAGGATAAGAGCCAGACAGCATCCTGCGGATGGCATTGCACAGAAAACCCGTTGGACTGCCTGAGATATTTCCCTTTGGGAGCAGGCAACAGATACTTCCTGGTAGAGGCGGCAGGTGATATTGATGAGGACGGTACACACCGAATTGCCTGCACAGAGATAACATTGCTGCAGGAGCTGTCAGTAAAAAGGATGGCGTTTGATGCCATGAAATATATAATAAACCACCCTCGTAGAGAAAAGTGGGAGCAGGTAGGAAGAAATCTGAACGTAGCAAGAGATAAGGCGCATGCGACATATCCGGAATCCATTGCTATAGCGCGTGGGGAGAGACCGATAGTAACAGGACCAGTTGGAAGTATTCTCGGACTGATCCTCGAAACAGAGCCGGGGAAGATCGTTACGGTAAAGATGTTTACTCCGTCACCGGAGCAGGCAGGAAAATGGATCACGGTGACACCGGATCGGGAACTTGTGGAGGTCACGGATGAAGAAGCGGTTAGTTGAATCATTGGAAGTGCCGAAGACATCCAAAAGAGGCTGGTGGACAGAGGTGCAGCTGGTAGAGAATATTCTGGTGCTGAATGCATTTTTTAATAAAGGACTGAGAGCCAGACACTGCATCAATATTGATACAAAAGAGTATGGAACCCTGAAAGGGGTAGTATGGTCAGCAACCAAGATCCAAAGAGCGTATGATCTGGATACATACTGGTATAGCACCGATAAGATAAAAGAACGCTCGAAAATGTCCGATGAAGATGAAAAATTAGTTTGCGACATCTTGAAATTAAAAAGAAATTGGTCGTGTATTGCGGTCGAAATATCGAGCTTGGAAGAAGATTACGCGAAGAGCCGAAGAGAGATAGCAGAGAACAACCGGATGCGGCGTGTGCAGGCGGTGATGGACAAGATGCCTATCATTCCGGATGGAATAAAAGAATGGATTGATCAGAAGGCACTGGGAAAAGAGAATTACTGCCTGAAAGTACCGTTAAGAAAAGAGGATACCAGATCCTGTTCTGCATGTGGTCAGGAATTTGCTCAGAAGCTGCTGCAGGGTTCCAACAGGAAGAATCCGGGGAATAAAACCATGGTGACATGTCCGTGCTGCGGGGAAAAGATCAGATACCTTACCAGGAAGAAGAGTATAGATATCTGGGAACACTTCTGTATAATCCAGCCGATTGATGATGAAATATCTGTGGCAAGACACTTTTCAGTGTTGCTCCAATGTAAGCCGGGAAATAAGAAAGGCATCGGTATAGATGAAGATGTAAGGATTGTGTTACAGAAAAAGCCACGGGCTGGATGTGATATTTTTTACAACCAGGAATGGCCCTATATGAAGGACTGGGTGGAAGAAGGAACATATAATCAACAGTATTTTGATAATAAAAGTAATTCAAAGAATAAGAGAGAGTATCCAGGATATCTGTATGACGATGGAATTGAGGAAGCACTGAAAGGAACACAGTATGAGCCATGGACCAGATTGTTTGTACAGTTTGCGGAAGAAGGACTGAAACTGGATTATAACCGGTTGATGGCAGCGGATGATGCGAATTACAGAGATCTCATAGAAATGCTGTACCGAGGACGTTTTTATAAGCTGTTGCAGGAGCAGAGCGAGAGAATCAGCCTGTGGACAGGCGGTTACTGTGGATCTTTGAGATTAAGCAGCAGATGCATTGAAGATGTGTTCGGGATAGGAGATCGCCAGAAGATTAACCGTATCAGAGACCATAATGGTGGATCGGCCATGGTGGAATGGATGCGTTGGAGCGATAGAAACAAGCAGAAGCTGTCAGATAAGTTTTTGGCATGGACGGCAAAAGATGGAATCCGGCCGGATGAGATACAGTGGGGGAAATGTAGATTTTCCATGGAGCAGGCTATGAATTACATAGAAAAACAGCGTGAAACACAGTACAAAGGATTCAGTATACGAGGTGTGATCAACCAGTATGAAGACTATATGAATATGTGCCAGAAGCTGAAAAAGGACACTTCGGATGAGATGATCTACCGGCCGCGTGAACTGAAACGAAGGCATGATGAAGCTGTACATGAGCTGGAAGAACGGCAGGCTGAGATCACAGCAGATGAATATAGCCGGAGATATCCGGGAGTGGAAACAGTGCTGGCAGAAATTAAAGAAAAATATACCTATGCATCAGAGAAATATACCATTACAGTTCCGAACAGGTGCGTGGACATTGTACTGGAAGGACGTGCACTGCATCATTGTGCTGGATCATCAGACCGGTATTTTGACCGTATTGAGAGCAGGGAGACCTATATTTGCTTTCTTCGGAAGACAGAAAAACCGGATGAGCCGTTTTATACGATCGAGGTTGAACCAGGCGGAACGATCCGGCAACACAGGGGATATCTGGACGAAGAGCCCGGTATTGAGGAGATCAAACCGTTCCTGAGAGAGTGGCAGAAAGTGATCAGGAAGAGAATGACGGAGAAAGATCATGAATACGCAAAGGTAAGCGCGGTGAAGCGTGAGGAAAATATCAGGGAGCTGCAGGAGAAGAATAATACAAGAGTGCTGCAGGGACTGGAAGAAGACTTTATGGAGGCTGTTGGATAATGGAAGAGGTAAAAGTAACTGCTACATATGCGGAATTTAAGGAAACGCTGGACAGGGAAATCATAGCGACTGAAAACGGGTTCGTGAAGATCGGGTATCTGCTGAAAATTGCCAGAGATACCAATATCCTTCATGAGTCAGGGTATAAGTCTATGGCAGAATTCGCTATGGCAGAATATCATCTGGACGATTCGGCCACAAGCAGGTTTATTGCAATCAATGACCGGTATAGCGAGAACGGGTACTCGGATCAGCTGCAGGAGCGGTACCGTGGTTATGGAGTCTCGAAGTTATCAGAGATGCTGACACTTCCGGAGCAGATTGTTGAAGCAATCCCATTGGAGACTACCAGAGCTGAGATCCGGTCCATCAAGAAGGAAGTGGCAGAAGAAAGTAAGATCACAGACCTGGAGGTTATGATGGAGCCACAGCAGGAAGAGACAAGCCTGCTGAAGATGGCTGTAAAACAGCATTTCCATGATAATCGGGAGCAGTTCGTAAAGATTAGCCAGGTAATAGGCAAGAAAGCACATGATGACTTTGTTGCCAGAATGATGGAAGTGCTGGCTCCATCTGGAATGGCAGTGCTGATGCCAAGAGTGTCAGGAGTCGGCAAGCTGATGGTGACGATCAAAGGAAAGTCACAGAATTGGATTGTGCAGAACATCCGTACCATGGAGAAGGAAGACTGCAGCTGGGTTTCCGTCCTGTATGCAGTAAATGAGGTTTATAAAGGAATTTCCATGGATGATCCGAAGGCAGCATGGGAGCAGGTGTACGGAGAAAAATACGAACAGGAGGAGCAGCATGAAAAACCAAAAGAGCCTGCCAGAGATTCTGGCGGAACTGAAAAAGCAGAGGACAGAAGTGGGGGCGGCAAGCCTGTGCAGGAAACCAAACCGGAGCGACCGGAGAAGAAGCCAGAAATTGCGCCGGCGCAAAAAGATCCAGAAAAACCAAAGTGTGAGAAGTGCTCAGACTGTAGATTCAACCATCCGGAATCTCCGGCGAGAAAAACTGCATTTGAGGCAGTCTGCCAGGAATGTAAGGCAGGGGAGAAATTCCAGAAATACGTAGAGCCAGAACCTCAGAAACCTGAAGAACCAGAACAGGAGGAGCAGCTGGAAAAAGATCAGATTCCAGGTCAGGATACCGTGATGAATCATCCGGAGCTGCTTCCGGCCGGGATGGAAGCGCAGACCACAGCCATGATAGATGGTGAGGAGACACATGCCACAGTGGATCCGACCCGAGAACAGCGGAAAGATGAGTGCCTGTCGCTGGTATCTATGATCCAGGGCAATATCGGGATCGAAAACTATGAGGCAGCACTGAAGCAGGCACGGAAACTGGTGGAGCAGTTGGAGGCATTGATTTGAGAGGAGAAAGCGATACGAATTGTGGAAAAGCTTGTGCAATATTTGAACAGTTGGAGTCAGACAAATACTCTGAGAATGAAAAGCTGACTGCAATAAAAGAAGTGTTGGACATGCCAACACATAATGGAATTACTAAGGACAAGATTTTAAGTGCATTCAGGTGGTTATTTGAACGGGCAGTGGAGGATGTGGAACCAGAAGAAGCAGAGGAACAGAGCCGGAGCCGTGGAGAGGAGAATGAACATGCCAAGTAAAAGAGTGGTGTATGAATGCAAATACTGTGGGAAAGACTTTGCAATTTGGGATGAATGCGAAGAACACGAAAAGTCACATCTGCGGGATTACCATCAGGCAGACACAAATGAAATTATCAGGGAATTAAAATGGTTGAGTGATCATGAGTATGGTTATCATGTAGGAAATCTGGTTGGGGGTATCCCAGTTAGTAATTTTGAAAATCTGATGGACGAAGCGGCAAAACGATTGGAGGGAAAAAGCTGATGGAGAATCTTAAACCGTGCCATCTCTGCGGAAAAACACCAAAAATCGAACATTGGTCAAGTGGAGGAATGATGTATATGGTAAAGTGCAACAATCCTGATTGTCCTGTGCCGGTAATGTCTTATCCGGCAGGATATAACCTGAGTGAGGTAATTTCCGAATGGAACAGGAGGCAGCGATGAGACTGATTGACGCGGATTCTGTAAAAGATTTTTTCTTCTCAGAAACAAGTGGAACAGAAGAGACTATTAGCGATTTAGCAGAAAAACATAATCTTACATATCTGAATGATGTAAATGAAGATGAGGTTATGAGTTTTGCGAAAGATTTACTGGAAGCAGTACAGAATGTGATTGAGACAGAACCCACTGCCTACGACCCAGACACGGTTATGAAGCAGTTAGAAGATAGAAGCACATTGGCAAAACCAGTGGGATGGACTAAACAGTATGAAATTGTAACCTTGAAAGATGCAATCGAGATTGTGAAAGGCAGAGGATTAGATAAATGCTAATGTATCCGAAAAAAGCACCGGGGAAGAGACGGCGGATCAAGCATCCGCCGAGCATCCTGCAGAAAAATCGTCCAGGTGAATGTTATCTCTGTGAAAAATTTGGGATCATCACATACTGGTCGCAATTAGAGGAACACCATATCTTTGATGGTAATCCGGGGAGAAGGATATCAGAAGAGAATGGATTAAAGGTCAAATTGTGCATCTGGCATCATCGGCTGGGTAAAGATGCAGTGCATAGCAACATAACAATGATGAGGATCCTGCAGCAGGATGCTCAGCGAGCATATGAAAGAACACACACACGGGAGCAGTGGATGGAGCTCATGGGGAGGAATTACATTGACACAGATTGAAAAAATATTGCATCAGTACCCGATCAGACCGGAGGAGCTGGATCGGTTTCGTAAGAATCTGAAGATAGGAGATGAAATCTGGCTGGACGTTGATCACCTTGATATGAGCGGAACGAAATTCTTCCGGACGAAGAGAACAAAAGTCAGGGTCATAAAAAAGTATCCGCATGTAGTAGTTACACGGGATATGCGGACAGGGAAGGAACACCACACGACTTACATAGAATTGCTTATGCTGGAAAGGAAGGCGCAGTACGGAGATACAGCTTTATAACGTGTATGAGGATGGGAAGTTGATTCTGAAGGATGCAAAGCCGGAGCAGCTGATAGCTCCGTTTAAGAAAGTAATCTGGGTCACGATGGTTGACCGGGATACAAGGGTATTGAGGATAAAGTCATGAGCGAGAGACCAGAGATAACCAGAATATTGTCCAAATCCATACAGAAACATATTTGTCCGGGGAATGATCAGAGAATTTACTGGGCAAGAGAAGTGACCTTTGACTATTACACTGAAAAAGCAGTTCGGGTAGATTTCATGAGATTCAAGCCGGTGAATAATACCGTGTCTGGAATCGAAAAAGGAGATTTTTATTGTTACGAGGTTAAGTCCTCAGTAGAAGATTTCCGCTCGAAAAACGGTCACAACTTCCTGGGGGATTACAATTACTACGTGATGCCGATTGAAGTATATGAGCAGGTAAAGAAAGAGATCCCATATCATGTTGGAGTCTACGTGCCAGATGGGATGCATTATCGGAGTGATTGGTACAATCTTAAAGCAATTAAAAAAGCAAAACGGCAGGACAGGAGCAGGCCGGTGTCAGAAATGCTGCTGATGATGTTTCGATCGGCAGCCAGAGAAGGGAGAAAAGAAAATGTATGCAAAGATAACGCCGAGGAAGACAACTGACAGAGGAGGATATCTGGCAATGCCTCTCAAAGTAAATATTCCAGAGCCGAAAAATGAAAGGTGGAAACTGACAAAATGCCCGCAATGTGGAGCAGAGTGCTGGAAGCCACCTCTTCCGGATGGTTTTACAGAGGATATGTTTGATGGATGGCTGTGTACATTTTGTGCCATGAAGAAGGGAGCGAGCTGATGAATGCATGTAGATTTTGTGGAATGTACCATGATGACGGAGAGGAATGTTATCCAAGCAGTATTGGGAGCAGGCGGAATAGATGGTTAAAGTGGCATTGGTGGAGAAGATAAGAAAGGAGAGGAGGCGGTAGACATGGACAAGAATATTCTTCTGCAACTGGCGGAGACGGTAAAGGAAATCGAGGATCTGAAGCGGCGGATCGCTGATGCAGAGAAAAAGCGGGAGCAGTATGAGAAACTGATTGTGTCCGATACAGTAAAAGGAACACGATCAGATGGAATATACGGATCAATCAAAGTAACGGGAGCAGACAGGAGAGATGCTACATACCAGGAAATGCTGTTGGCACGAAGACAGGATTCTATGCGCCGCCTGCTTAATAAACTGGAAAGACAGAGAACAGAAGCTGTAGAGTACATTGAAAATCTTGAGGACAGTAGATTAAGACAGATAGCCAGATATAAGTATGTGGACGGAATGAATTGGGAAGCTGTAGCAAAAAAGATGGGCACAACAGCAGATGCCTGCCGCATGGAATTTAAGAGATCATCAAAAACCGGATCAAAGATTTGATGTTGTTCGAGGGACTGGAAAAACAAAAGGTAGAGGAAGTAGAGGCCGGAGAAATATGTGCTATCGTAGGTATCGAAGGATTTGAGATCGGAGATACTATCGCCGATTTTGAAAATCCGGAAGCCCTGACCCCGATCGCTATCGACGAGCCGACGATGAGTATGTTGTTTACGATCAATAACTCGCCCTTCTTCGGTAAAGACGGTAAATACGTCACTTCACGCCACATCAAGGAACGGCTGGACAGAGAGCTGGAAAAGAACCTGGCCCTGCGGGTAGAACCGGGATTAAGCGCGGATTCATTCATCGTTTACGGCCGTGGTGTATTGCATTTGAGTGTTTTGATCGAAACGATGCGGCGGGAAGGCTATGAGCTTCAGGTGGGACAGCCGAAGGTAATCATTAAAGAAATCGACGGTCAGAAATGCGAACCGATAGAAGAACTGACGATCGATATCCCGGAAGAATTTTCGGGGAAAGCCATCGAAATGGTTACGAAGCGAAAAGGAGTCCTCAACAATATGGAAACCCGCGACGACCGTGTTCACCTGGATTTCGACATTCCTTCACGCGGAATCATCGGTTTGCGTAGCAATTTGCTGACGGCTTCGGCAGGAGAAGCCATCATTGCACACCGTCTGAAAGGATTCGAACCTTATAAAGGAGATATCGAAATGCGGATCAACGGTTCGTTGATCGCTATGGAAACGGGAGATACTTTTGCTTATGCTATCAACAAATTGCAGGATAGAGGGAAATTCTTTATCGAACCGGGCGAAACAGTGTATGCCGGCCAGGTGATCGGTGAAAGTACCCGTCCGGACGATATCGTGATCAATGTATGCAAATCTAAAAAACTGACCAATATGCGCGCCAGTGGGTCAGATGACAAAGTAAACATAGCTCCCCCTATTAAATTCAGTCTGGAAGAAGCATTGGAATACATACAGGAAGATGAATATGTTGAGGTAACCCCTCATTCCATGCGTTTACGTAAAATCATCCTCGATGAAACAGAACGGAAACGCCAAAGTAAACGTATTACCAGCGTAGAAGATTAAAAAAAGCCCCGGTCGGGGCTTTTTTTTACCACCAGTCCTCAGCCGGTGTTAAGCTCGTATAGCGGAATACGCCCATACGTTTAAACTTATCCGGATATTTAATCGGAATAATGTAGAAAGCACTATTTATTGTAGTAGAATTTTCATTATCCCAATCTATAACAAAAGGACTTTGGCTCAAATAATCCACACTCCGCAATAAATCTTCTTCCTGTCCATTTTTCACAGCACTGTTGTAAATATTCGTCGCATTATTTCCGTTACTCTGATGATGAGATACCGTGTATACATAATCAGCATCCCAATCTATCTTATCCCGCCATATCCCCACATATGCATTTCCGGCACTATTCTGATATTGAATGGTAGTATAGATATAACGAGGTTGCTGGCTTTTATCCGGGACCAGATAAATCCGGTAAGCCGTCAGGACGCGTTTACCATAAGTAGTCAGAATATTGCTCAATCTTTCATAAGCATCCTGTTGATCTCCGGAAGCGATTCCTCCCGGATAGGTGGAAGTAAGATTTAAGCCGTTAAACACAGGATTATCCCCACTACTGCCTTCTGCCTTGAAAAAATCAGCCACCGGTTCACGGGTAGTAAAAGAGTACTCATCCCCATAATTAGTTCCATATTCATTTATAACATACGTACGAACATAATACTTTGTCTCCGGTTTTAAAGGAAAAAGCATCAATGAATCGAATTCGGTGTGATCATTTCCAATACCCTCTGCTTTCAATTTATTATCAGCAATTGTCGGATGCTCAGCCATTCCCCAACAAACGCCGGCTTCTGTTACGGCTGCATTCAAAACACCTGTATTCAGGATCTCACCTCCGACATAAGCCCGGTGGGCAGTAACATACGCAGTCATCCGGGTTGTAATAGCCGCTTTATAACTTAAAGTTGCGACTACTTCTTCTTCACCATAAGTGATTCCGTTTTTATTTACGGCATAAGGCCGTACATAATATACAGAACCTTCCTGCAACTCGCCGACAGTCGTCGAAGTCTGTCCATCTCCTTCTCCCAGTTTCAGCTTATTGTTCTCGATCGTCGGTCCTGACTTAATCCCCCAAACTACACCATATTCCAGCACAGGCAGAGGAGTACCGGAAGCTATATTCACCGTAACTGTAAATGCAGTATTGGTAATATCTTTTACCTCCTCTATCTCTGCTTTCGGTGCTGTGTATTTTTCAGTGGTAAAGGTCTCACTTTTCGTATAGATTGTCCCCTCTGCATAAACGACATATGCCCGGCAAATGTAAGTTTCATTATCGGTCAATCCGTTTAAGATACCTTCCAAAAGTCCTGTTTTCCCTTCAACCTTCAGTTTCGTCGCATTTTCCAAAGCAGGTTCATCTGTTCCAGCTGATTGCAAACGATAAACGACACCTCTTTCTGTTATGTCCACCCCTCCGTCCGTAAACACCTGAGCCTGTACTTCTGCCGAGGTCTCCTTTATATTATTTATCCCCATCAGTAACATCGTAGGCCGTCCATGAGCCAATGTTACACAGGTTTTTTCTTCCCCATATTTAACACCATCGCTTGTTTCCACCCAAGCCCGGACATAATACTGTACACCTTCGGTCAATCCGGTTATCTCACTCCGGAATTCACCACGTCCGCTGCCATCAGTGGTATGTTTGTCTTTGACAGTCGGTTGGACATCAGTTGACCAACACACTCCACGATTACCAATCCCACTTCCCCCGCTGATCTCCCCTCCACAAACAGCCGTTGTATAACCAATCTCTTTTAATAATCCGGTCTTTATTGTCAGCGGACCGGTCACTTCATCATCATCTGAACAAGAAAACAGGATGCTTGACAAACCGACCAGTAGCAATGACCACAAAAATCTATATTTTTCCATAACATGTCATTTTATAAATATTTTACTATTGCTTTAACTGCCCGGCAAGATACATTTCCTCCCGGTCAGCCCGGAACATACCACCGATATTCCCTGTTAATCCCTGAGTCTTGTTTTCAGCCCAATCAATCTTAAAAGTATGAGGAATGATTTTAGATTTCTCTACATTTGCCCAGCTTTCACCTGTATCGTAATGTGAATATTCTAAACTACAAAAGAAATCCGGCAATTCTTTCATATACATTTCGTAGTAAAATTCATTCGTTGACCCTGTCTGTTCGCGATCCGTAAATGTTATCGTACCATCCTCATTCAAAGTATAGGGATATTGCCATTTTGCAGTAAAACTTTTCTGCGTGGAAGTATTTAAATATGTGATACCCAATTCCATAACAGGCTTACCAATAGTCGCATTCATCACAAACTTACAATACATTTCCTGAATAGCACGTGTCCTGCCATTCAAACGATTATAAGCCGGAGTATACACTTCACTCATAAAAGGATCTGTTAAAGTACCCACCATAGCTGAAGGATTCATATACAATTGGGAAAAGGTCTGATTATAACCAAAATTCAATGGATAGGGGGGAACCAGATTATCTACCAATTCATAAGTTTTATCATTAATTTCAACCTGATATTTATTTCCTATCCATTTCATACCATCCACTTTCATACCATTAATTTCTGCAGGTTCAAAGAAATAAACATTACTTTGCGCATTTTCCTGGGTTATTCCCTGAAAATCCAGATAGGAACCGACAGCAAGCTCTGTCAATACCCCCTCTTCATCTACATAAGCAAACTCCGTTTTCCTGAAATTCGGACGCATCAGGTATCTTTTCCCATCGACTTCAACCGTCGGAAATTTATTGGAATTCAGGAATTCATCATGATGTTCAATCACTTTTTTCAATCCTCCCTGTACAACTTTCTCTGCCTCTTCGGGAGTAGCCCGGTCCATCCGTGCCAGACGACCATTATAATTCCCAATCAGATTAATTCCTCCATTATCAGTATCTACGATCCGGAATTCAAAATCGGAAATCAACCCCTCAGAATTACTTCCTCCGTTATTCGCCCCCTGAGGATCCGCCAAAATATGTAAATAACTATAGGTATCGAATATCAAGGAAGGAGCTAGCAAAGCTTTCAAACGCCACGAAGAAATACAGGGAACAACAGAAGTCTCCCCGGCTTTGCTGAAAGTTGCATCCATATCAGAAAGCATACCTACCCGTTCATTCTCTTCAAACGACATCCACAGCCGGTAAGCTCCGTCTTTCTTTGTATCCACAGCCAGAAACCATCCGTTAGGTGCAGAAAATAAGGCTTCCCGGTATTCATCGGCAGTTGCTTTTAACCTTTCGTCAGGAGTCTGGGTAAAAATATTGTCCTCTGTTTTATCACAACCAATAAACAGGACTATAATGAAGAAAAAAAGATATCTGTTCATAGGGATAAAATTTACTGTTTATAATCATCACTTGTCACATAGTCGATTGCTTCCTGAACCAGAGTAACCAATCCCTTTTCTCCATCCTGATCGTAGAAATTGATTCCCCAGATATCTTTCAGATAGCTTACCACAATTGTTTCCTTCTGCCGGAGAGCTTCGGAAGGATCATATGCGAAATCTAAAGCTGAAGTCGCATTCAGATACAATTCTTTAGCCCGGGCCACTTTTTTCTCATACCATTCCGGCCCAAATACTGCAATCCGCGCGATCATTTCTACGAAATCCTCATCAGGCCCGGCACAGGCATAACTGCTGACATATCCCAGTTTCAAGGCTTCCTCTTCACTCATATTGTTCCAGGAAGTCGTATATCCACCCGGGGTAATGTTTTTAAACTCTTCGGGGTACAAAATCGTTTGGTGCAAAGTATGCCCAAATTCATGATGGACGGTTTTCATGATCTGCTGAATCAAATCGCGGTCTTTCAGATCGAACCAATTCAGACGGTACAGCACAATCTTTCTTCCTCCTTCAGCTTCACCCAAAGTGATAGTCCCGGTATTCGGATTATATTTCGGACTACCCACGAGTACATATTTTTTAGGTGAATAGGAACGGATGAAATTGGCTCCAGCCAATTGTTCATAAGGTTTAATCCAGATCTCCTGCACCACTTTCATAACAGAAACCACCAATTCTTCTTTAATCGGTACCAATGTACGGTTCAGGTCAAGCTCCGACTGATCCCAGCGATATTTCACTTCCATATTGTAAGGACGCGTATAATTATCGATAATCCACTCGTCGATTTCATTCAGAACATACTCATCGCCTCCCAAACCATTCAAATACTGGTCGGGCACAAATTTGTCTTCAGAACACCCCCACAGCATCAGAGCTGCGGCTATGCCGGCAAAATATTTTAGTTTTCTCATAACATCTTTCTCATTTACCATTGTCTACTCAGAAAATTACTTCGGGGATTTAACTGTACATCTGCCAGTTCAGCAGTTTCAGGCAACTGCAACAACCAACGGTCATCGCCCGGATAAAGGGTATTACTGTCGCCCTCTTTCGTAGTATGGGTGATAGGAATCCGATAGCGCATCATATCCCACCAACGGAGTCCTTCCCACATAAATTCATTACGACGGAAATCGAGTATACAAAGAATCAATGCTTTTTTCACATCGCTCCAGGAAGCAGAACCATAAGCATTATATTTTTTCATAAAATGATCTTCATTTGACAAAGCCGCATTATAAAATTTAACTACAGTCTGTTCTGTAATCACATGCTTTTCTTCATTATAATTCTTGATCCTCTGCCGGCAGAAAATATTCAGATCTGCAAGTGCCTTCTCATAATCCTCCAGCATTACATAAGCTTCCGCCCGGTTCAGTAACACCTCTTCGTTCCGGAAAGTCGGGAAGATCGTATAAATTATCCCGGAGGAAGCGTTAATATCTGTCTTGATAAACAATTCATAATATTTGGGTACATAATAGTTATCCCCACTATACCAGTTGCGATAAGCCCATTGACCTCCTGTCACATTCAGAGCCGAACTGGTCAGCGTCTGTTCCAAATCCGATTTCACACAACCATATCTCCAGGTATTGGCATAGCGGGACATCCGGGATGACATTTCCGTCAACAACAGGTTAGAGGTATTATCCGACTTGGTATAGGCTATTTTCACATCACTGGAACCAGGCGCCACAGCATAGGTAGTTAACCAAGGCTGGAAATTATTTTTTGCATAAATATTTGCATTATCTCTATCCGAAACATTTTTCGCCCCTTCCTGGCCGACAAATACGGATGGCATAGGGAACACTTTACTGGCATAAGTAATTACTTTTCCCCAATCTCCTTTGTAAAGATAAAAACGCGAAGCATAAGCATTGGCAGCAGCCCGGGTAAAATGATACCGGGGAACGGTATAAATCGCATCTGATCCCAATTTATCAATGGATTCTATCAGATCTTTTTCAATTTTTTCGTAAGTTTTAGCTACAGTTTCACGGTCATATTTCGCTAAAGCCACTGTTTCCGGTTCCGTTACATAAGGAACACCGGGACTACTATTGTCACTATCTTTATCATAGAACTTAGCAAACAAAGATACCAGCATAAAATGCGAAAACGAACGGATCATTTTTGCTTCAGCGATATAGGGTTCCTGCTCTTTCGGAGCCCCCATTTCTTCTGCAGCTTTCAGGGCATGATTCACTTCAGCGATACTGTAGTAAAACTTTCTCCAGAACCAGGTTGGAGTATCCTGAGTCTCATCCTCTACATCCCGCCAGAAAAAAGGATCTGTATTCGAATTATTTTCTTGTTTACCAGAACCTTTATCAGTCACAAAATCTACACGGGAATTCAGCATGGCAGCATAGGAAGCTTTAGGATAAGCATCGGCTACCAGTTTTGCCAACTTTTCGGTAGTATTGATCTCTGTCCGGTCATCGGGAACCACATCCAGGAAATTGTTACAACCAGTTAATAGTACCAATCCCCCAACCGCTATATTTCTAAAGTATTTCTTCATAATCATATCATTTAAAAACCAATATTCAAGGCAATCGTAAACTGACGGGAAAGTGGCTGAGCCACACCTCCGGTATTATAAAACTCAGGATCCTGTCCGTTCAGCTTTTTATCTGCATAAATCAACCAAAGATTAGAACCGGCAACAGTTAGGGACACATCACTCAGAACTTTAGTTCTCTGCAAATAATGTTTAGGAACTTTATAGGTCAGCGAAATAGTTTTCAGACGTATAAAGTCACCTTTAGCCACCCGTTCCGTTGAGTAGTTATAAGAATTATAAGGGTATTTACTTTTAAAACCGTCAGCTGTTAACACATCGACAATAGAAGGCACGTTGGTATATTTTTCATCCCCGGGTTGCATCCAACGGTCAAAAAAGACACTCGACATTGCGTCCAGTTCGCTATAGCTGGTCTTAAATGCCGGAGCCAGACGGATTTTATTGCCGGCTTGGAAAGTGAGGAACACATTCAATGAAAGATCTTTCCAACGGAATGTATTCGACCATCCTCCGGTATACTCCGGATCAATCGGTCCCTCATACTTCAGATAATCCAGATTTGTACTCTGGAAATAAACTGAATTAGCAATCACTCCGCTCTCATTGATAAACAGAGGAACGCCTGTATCGTGCTCCAATCCCTTATACTGAATAGAAAACAAGCTCCCCACGGGATATCCTTCGCGGTTCCCACCACTGGCATTGATCATATTATAAATAGAAGGCATGTTCTTGGAGTTTGTAATTTTGGTTGTCGTATACCCCAAGGTCAGGTTTGATTTCCAATTCCAGTTTTTTGTACGGATAGGGGTAATACCGATAGCCAAATCATAACCCCGGGATTCCATATCGGCATAATTGGCATATTTATAAAGCGTACCTCCGATAGCTGAATTCTTCAAAGAGGCAATCAAATCGAAACTATTTCTTCTCCAATAGTCAAAGATTACATCCAGACGCCGGTTAAACAAACCGATATCAATTCCCAAGTTGAGCACATGTCCCTTTTCCCACGTTAATTCAGAGTTTTCAAGTGCTTCCAGAGTAATTACCGATTCGATCTCATTACCATAAGGACGTTTGGTATTTTCATTGACAAACTTAGCAGAAGCAGAAGCGGAAGAATTCATAGAAGCAGTCAAGCCATAAGATCCACGCAACGACAATTGATCGATCCATTCGGTAGATTCCATGAAATGTTCATTACTGATATTCCATTTGGCACTAACATTCCAAGTCGGTAACCAACGGGCACTACGATTGCTTCCCAAAGCATTTGTTCCGTCATACCGGACTGTTCCGGAAAAAATATAACGGGAATCAAAACCATAATCGGCATTAAAATAGAATGCAGCAAAACGGTCACGGGTAGTTCCCATTCCATAATAATCAAAATTACTTTCGATCATCATTTTCATAATCCTGTAATCCACAGTGACTTTCCCCCCTTCATTGTATTGATAACCGTAACCGGTATTTGAAAACTTCTGGCGGTCAGCATATTTCACCTGCACACCCGCAATCATATTCAGATCGTGCAAGCCGAATTTTTTATTGTATTTAAAAGAGTTGCGGACATCATAACTGGTTAACTGATCTTCGGACCGGTTATAAAAACCACCATAGGGTAATACAGATATGGCTTCTGCTTCCGGATGTTCAGGATCTTTGTATAAAAATTTATTTTTAGCACGGATGGTTGAAGTATAATCAGCCCGGTAGGCTTCTGCCATATTCGAATTTTCAGTAATCATATGTTCCCGGTCGGATTTTACATAACGCACAGCTCCCATAAACTCATAGCGGAGTCCTTTAATGATTTCCCAACCTAATTCCAATTGTGCCTTTACATCCACCATTTTCAAATGGATGGAGTTGTTCTGCAATTCATTGATAATATTGAAAGGGGCATAATTCCGGGTAAAAAATTCCGGATTTCCAGCCTCATCAAAACAGGTGAGCACACGGCTGGTATTTAAAGCATAGCTAAATGGATTAATATCGAAATCCCGGTCATAGGAGCCTTCCACCGTATTACTCCGGCGGGACAAAGATCCCGGAGCTTTCTGATCCCGTAGTGACCCTATCAATTGTACGCCTAAATCCAAATTTTCAGCCAATTTATAATTATTGCGAAGATTTGCGGTATAACGTCTCACCTTATCAGCCACAGTCCAGCCCTCATCATTCAGAAAACTCAGAGAAGCATATGAACGGCTACGCTGGCTACCTCCTGAAATGCTGATGGAATGCTCCTGTTGCAGCGAATTCCGGAATAAAATTTTAAACCAGTCAGTATTGGCATTGGCATAGTGTCTCAAAAATGCATTCCTGGCTTCCCGGGTATTTTCCAACTGAAACTTTCCGGTTTCCGGATCAAAGGAATTAATCATTTTATACATTTTTCCATACACTCCGGAATTCGACGCATTCACCAAGTCCGAATTCAAAAACCCTTTTCTTTCAAGCTCAGCATATACAGACATCTGATCACCGGAATTCATAATGTCATAATCAGCATAAGTAGGACGAAGTTGCACGGTAAAATTTCCGGAATAGCGGAAAACAGGGCGCCCCTCAGCCCCCCGCCGGGTAGTTACCACCACCACCCCATTCATAGCCCGGGCTCCATAAAGCGCTGTCGCAGCAGCATCTTTCAGGATATCAATACTTTCAATATCATTGGCATTTAAACCTGCCACTGCCGATCCCAATAAGGTCGTAGGATCGCCACTGGTCAAATCATCATTACTAACACTTACAATGTCTTCATGTACAATCCCGTCAATCACCCACAAAGGCTTATTCTCACCCGACAAAGAGGTAGCACCACGCACACGCACTTTCGGGGCAGCACCAAAAGTTCCGGACACATTCTGTATACTCACACCAGCGACAGCCCCTTCCAGCATACGGCTGACATCCATTACCCCCTTCAGTTTGATGTCATCCTGCTGCAATTTAGTTGAAGAACCGGTAAAGGTAGTCTTACTGATACTCCGGTAACCGGTTACAATAACATCATCCAACACCTTTTCTTCGTCTTCCAGCACCACATTCAGCGGAGCATCCGAACTTACAGTCACCTCTTTATTCAACATTCCCACAAATGAGAAAACCAATACAGGCGACTTCACCACAGGGCTCTCAATTATAAATTTACCATTGATATCAGTAGCGACTCCAACAGATGTTCCTTTCACCAATACATTCACTCCCGGTAAAGGCTCTCCCTTTTTATCCTTGACAGTTCCCGTAATTTTCCTCTTCTGAGCCTGAGGAGTTGTGGGAGTACCCAATTTACTTTCCGTAACAATGATCAGATTGCCAGAAAGTTCATACTGATAACGATCGCCTACAATTCTCTTCAAGGCACGTTCAAGTTCTTCTTCTTTGAAAGACAGGGAAACTCTCTTTTCAGTATCTATGCTTTTAACATTGAAAAAGAAAAAATAATTGGTCTGCTTTTCCAGCTCCTTAAAGACATCTCCCAGTCGCTCATTCTGACAATCGAGCGAAACCCGGATATCCTGTGAAAAACCTCTGGCATTTACTTTGATTAGAAATACCAAACACAAAATCAGCGTTAATTTCATAACACGCAATGTTTTTTGGGGCAATTGCCGCTGATGTACAACAAAAAATTGTTTTTTTTTCATAAGTTTGTATTTGAAATCCAACATCTCCCGTTATTTCCGTCCAAAGAGTAACGGGACGTTATCTTCCGGTGATTGTGTCCAGCAATCGCCGGTTTTTATTTTGATTAAAAAAGGGTCCTTTATTTAAGTTGAATTGAGTGAAATCAAATGAATTCAAATAAAATCGGGTAGAAACCACAAATTCCCGATCACTCATTTCTGTTTTTTATCATCTTACACTATTTTTATCTTTTAATTACTAAATATTTACTGCAAATTTTACAGATTCCATTTTCTGTTTTCTCAAGCCTGAATTTTACTCTCATTTAATTCAATTTACATCAGTTCGCTTTCACTTTTTCCAGAAATTTTATGCCCGAAATAAGGACTTTTTTTTGTTCTTACTCAATGACCACCGTATTCCCTTTCATCTCAAACCGTACATTTGCAATTTTTTCTATGATACGGAAAACTTCCTGGGGTGACAAGTGCTTGTCAATCATTCCTTTGAAAGCATGAGATTTAGCACTTTCATTCTGGAAAAAGACATCAAGCCCATACCAACGTTGCATCTGCACCATGATATTCTCCAAAGTCATCTCATTGAAAATAAACATTCCATTCTTCCAACTGATGTATTCCCGGGTATCAACCTCACAAACCTCAATATTCTTCATCCCACAACGGGCCTGTTGTCCGGGGATCAGAGACACCCGGTCTTGTCCGTTTTCAACATTCACTTTACCAGATACCAAAGTGGCTTCTACTCCGTCTTTTTCAGGATAAGCATTGATATTAAAAATTGTCCCTACAGCTTCGACAATAGTACCATTCACTTCCACCCGGAAAGGATGCTGTTTATCACTCTCCACTTCAAAATAACCTTCCCCTTCCAGAAATACCCGTCGTTCATCTCCGACAAAAGCTGCAGGAAATGTCAGTTTACTTGCAGAATTAAGATATACAACTGTACCATCGGACAAGGTTAGCCGGTAATCAGCCCCTACCGGTATCTCTATCGTATGATAATGTAATTTTTCGTCTTCTTTTCCGGAAACAACATACACAATCCCTTTCAAAGAATCCTGATGCACAGCAACCTGTCCGGTCTTCAAAACCTCCCCGACAGAATCTTTCGGAATCTTCAGCACCTTTCCATTACCCAAAGTCAGACTGATTCGGGAAGAAGTCTCCTTCTGGTTTTCCACTAGAAATTGCCCGGACGGTTGTTGCGTTTTTTCCCGGAAAAAATAAACTGCTGTACAAATGACAGCCATAGGCAATGCCACCGCAGCCACTCCCCGCCAGAGTTTTACCCGTGGTGAGTTTTTACAAATCGTTTTCCGGCGAATCCGTTCCCACATCCGGTCATAATCCGGTTCTTCAATAGCTGCAATACGATCCATCCGCTCCAACAACCAGATTTCGTCTGAATCCAGCTCTTTTCTTCCGGTTCTTTCCCAAAGAAATTTCCATATTTTCGTAAAAATCTCCTTCATCCTTCCAAAACTATAGTATTAAAAACAGTCGATCGAAATCAATTTGTCTTTAATAACCCTAAGACATTTAAAAGGGTGAAAAGATTATTAAAATTTTTTCAAATAAATAAAAATTAGAAACAAAAGCAATTCATTTTCAGATATACCCCACATCCCCTTCAATTTACGGTAAGCAATTTTGACCTGTGACTTGACTGTATTAACTGACACATTCAGTTTCGATGCGGTTTCTGCATAACCAGTCCCCTCAATAACAGCCATGACAAAAATTTTCCGGCAGTTTTCCGGTAAAGAGAGAAGTAATTCCCGGACATTTTCTACCTTCTCGGCCAAATCTTCGGATTTGTAATCTGCCCAAAATTTATACTCCCGGATCAAAGCTTCTGCATGCTTCTCCCTGACCCGGCAATGCCGGAAATACTTATAAATATAATTCCGGACAGATTGATTCAGGTAATATTGAAGGTCATAATCCGGATTAATCTGTTCCCGATGAGCCCATAAATTTATAAAACTCTCCTGTACAGCATCCTCGGCAATTTGCCGGTCCTCGACTAACCCCATCGCCACATAAAACATACTTCGGGAGTAATATTGGAATACCCGTTCAAAAGCCGCAGTATCGCCCGATTTCAAAAGATATGTATCACTCTGTATACTCACTTACGTCGAAAATGATAGTTGTACAAATAATGATAATTGCACAAATATAAAAAAAACAAAGCACCGTTGCGAAATCGCAACGGTGCTTTGTTTTTAATAGTTATTGTTTTTCAAGAAATCATATATTCGCTTTGAATTATTGTTATCCCTATACTCAAAATATTTCGGTGCGGCAATGCGGTCTTTTTCATTTTCAACAAAACCGTTATTTGCAAAATATTCAACATCGTTTAAAAGTGCATCCTCGGTAGTTGAACGGTTACCGAAAAGGTCTGTTTCCATATTGATATATGAACCGTGAGCCTGATTATACATATCATAGTCAAACTGATAGAAAAGAACAGGCTTATCCATATAATAAACATCCCAGCAAACGCTTGAATAATCGGTAATAAGCATTGAGCAGCGCATCATAAGCTCATTAAGAGGAATTTTGCCAAAAGGAATATAAGTTACCCTGCTGCTGACAGCGGCTTTAAAATTGTCAATATAGCCCGCAAATTTAGGGTGAATATAGAAAATAAGACGAGTATTTGTATCTTTAAGAATTTGATTAAGCCTTGGGCTTTGAAGAAGTGAAGAATACTTATTATAATAATCACTTGCCAAGAATTGATTATCGCTTACCTCTTCAAGCCACGAGCGCCAAGTAGGCATAAGGAGAATGAACTTTTCCTTATCACTTTGCTTATCTTTAAGCACATCCCACCTTGCAAAACCTGTAATAGGCGCTGTTTTTTCATTATATCCAAGCTCATTTATTGCAATTTCCTGCTCAACCCTGCCGGTTGTAACAAAATATTCCATAGAGCTTGTACCCTTTTTACCAAACAGCTGATGAACCTGCTTAAGTGCAGTTACACCGTGCTGGAGGAAAAGTTCCTTTTTCTGCCCGATAGCACGCTTTACAAGACTTGGCTTTGTTCTCCAAGCGTAAAGGTGTGATTTTGAATCACTTGATACGCAAACAGCCATTGACATAATATAAAGCATATGCTTTACACTCATAAAATCAATAACATTCTTACCGTATTTTTCTACATTTTTATATTCGTCAGAACGCTTATCAATTACATAATAAATATTCTTTTTTTCTTTTTCATCAAGATTTTCCATACAATACTTGAAGAAATAATAACCGTTATCCTGTGCCATTTTGCAGAATTTTTCATAAACTATCCAAATCTTTTTGTGGCTTAAGAAAAGGCCGGTTAAAATATAAAGAATATATGCCAAAACTTCCCTGCGCTTAATTTCGGCTGTATCATATTCGCTTCTCTCTCTAAAGCAGAAGTTAATTATACCTTTTTTGTTAAAGTACGGGAAAATGATATGCTTATCATCAACATCACATTGAACATTTGAAAAATAAAGCTTTTGCTTAATTGCAATACCGCTGTAACCAAGCTTAACATACTGCTTTGCACCGTATTTTTCAACCACAGCCCTGACATCCCAATAAATTTCTTTAAGCGGCATTTCACCGTTAAAATCAAGAGTGGCGGTTACTTTGGTATAACCCTCTTTCTTTTCAAGGTTGCAATTAAAAGGAATTTCAATATTTTCAATAACGCTTCTGTATTTCAGCACCAGGCCGTCAAATTCAGCGTTTTGGTCATTAGGAATATTGAACACAAGTTCAAGGCGGTTGCCCTTCGTTTTAAGGCTTTTAAGCTTACACGGCGGATATATTGCTTCCAAAGCATCTTCCTTTTTGCCGAAATAAAGATTGAATTCTCGCCTTTCATCATAAAACGGACTTGCGGCAATTTCATAAACAGTCGGTGTTAAATCATAAAGCTTTAACATCTTTTTAGTTCTGTCGTTATTTGCGTCAACAAGCTTTTTAAGGTCGGTATCAAAATATGCTTTCGGCAAGGTATAATTTGCAAAAAGCGGCTCGCAAAATCTTTTTGATATATCGCCGTCCTTTGCTTTTTTGATTGACGCAACGACTAAACATTTTTTGCCTTTCTTTTTATCATAAGCAATTACACCGACGGTATACTTTTGCTTATTATACACAATAAGATTTTCAATAAGAATATCAAGCGGAATTTCAAAACTCTTTGTTTGCTTATTTTCTTCTGTAAGAGGCAGAGTTTTTTGAATTACACGCTTATTATTTAATACTGCAATTTCTTCAAAATCATATCCCTTTGCATTAAGTGAAACGGCAATTTTTCTGTTTGAGTTTGAAACACTTTTGGTGTTGCAACGCACAATATCCCTATCATCTACAAAGCAGTTTTCTTCAAAAGCACTGATGTCATCTATAAATTTAGGGTCAATATTAAGGTTAGGAAATGTTCGTTGAATTTCACGCTTATGAACTGCGTCTTTTACACTTTTAACACCCAAATGGCACAGTAAATCTTCAAAATACGACCTTGGTGTTGTCATTGTAACAACAACATATTTAAACATATCGTTGAAATTATCATAAAGTGCAGGTCCAACTTCACCTTTAAACCATTTCTTTTCAAAGCAAACGATATTATCATCTTTTGCAATTTTTGAAATAGAGTTAAGATGTGCGTATTCCTTAACTATTTGCGGATGAATTACTTTATAACGCTTTTCTTTATTAGCAGAGTAATCCTGAATTGCAAGGTCGCCCTGCTCACCCGTAAACATTAAATTAAGCAACTTTTCGCTTATATCCGGACTGTCATATTTAAAGAAAGTTTTAAAATATTCGGTGTCCTCATAAGAATCATTCATAAAGCTTTCATCACCGAGAACCTTTGCAAGCTCTTTTTCATCATAAATTTTACGGAAAGGAAGAGTTGCAACATCCATATACATTCCGCGGTCATGCATATATTCATCATAATCATACATAAAAAGAATAATAGGCTTTTTAGTAAGTGAATAATCAAAAAATACAGATGAATAATCGGTAACAAGTGCGTCTGCACAGTTTAAAAAGCTGTAATTATCAATTCCCTTCGGAAATGGCTTAATATGCTTATATTTACTAAGAGAAATTGAATCTTTTAATATTGGGTGGAAGTTTACGAAAAATACCTGCTCGTCACCAAGCTTTTTATCAATAAGCTTAAATATTTCTTTAACCTTGCTTTCATATGCAGCAGTGTTAATATCGTGGTTGCTTGTACCTCTCCAAGTAGGCATATATGCATAAACCGTTTTGCCCTCTAAACCAAGCTTCTTTTTAAGCTCTTCGCCCTCTTCTTTTTTGAAGAATATTTCATTTCTCGGATAACCTGCCATAACAACCTTGCCTGTATAAAGGTCATTAAGGTTATAATCCTCCATCATAACATCCTTGGTAAAATCATTAGGAAATGTAATATAATCAGCCTGAAGAAAATTATGCTGAACATTATACATTGATTCAATACCGAGACGCATTTTTTTGCCGAGTGTTTTAAGCGGAGTACCGTGCCAAGTTTGAAGATAAACCTGCTCCGGCTTTTTCACAAAGTAAACAGGAAAAGAACTGTTGTTAATAAGATATTTTGCAGTGGCAAGAATTTTGGTGTATCTGAAAGTTGTTACATCAATAAGTTTAACATCAAGCCCTATTTCGTTAATAAATTCTGTATGGGCTTTTTTATTTTCAGTACCGTAATATATTTTATACTTTCCCGGATATGACTTTAAAATTTGGCGCACCAAAGCAAGCGATGAATCGGAAATATTTGAACCGTGAAAAGATTCAACCAAAATTACATTGCTTTTTACTTTGCAGTGCTTATAAAACATACCGTAGTAAAACTTTCTTTTCGGTGTTTTTGAAAACATACGGGAAATATATTTAAGTATTTTTTTAATTAACATTTTTATCTTTGCAGATATACCCATATTAACCTCCAAATAAAATAATATATAAATTACTAATTAACATACTTTTTAATTTTAACACATTTGTAACGCTTTTGCAACAATACTATAACTTTGTAATATTTAACTTAGTTCACTTTTGTGTCAATGTATAAAAGTTAATGAATTCTTTATTTTTAAATATTGAAAAGAAACGACAAAGTGATATAATTAAGTTAGAGATATTTTGCCTAAATATTCTAAAGGAGAGATACACATATGAATAAACAAAACATACTTTCAAAAGTGGACCACACACTTTTAGCGCAAGGGGCAACCTGGCAAGATATAAAAGCCATTTGTGATGACGCAGTTAAATACAATGCGGCAAGTGTTTGCATACCGCCCGCATATGTAAAGCCTGCAAAGGAGTATGTTGGCGGCAAAATTAAAATTTGCACGGTAATAGGCTTTCCAAACGGATATAACACCACCGAAGTAAAATGCTTTGAAACAGCAGACGCAGTTAAAAACGGTGCAGATGAAATAGATATGGTGATAAATATCGGTATGCTAAAAGATAAAAGATATGACGACATATTATTTGAAATCAACGAAATTAAAAAAGCGTGTGATAAAAGGGTTTTAAAAGTAATTATTGAAACCTGCTTGCTGACTGACGAAGAAAAAATCAAAATGTGCGAAATAATAGATAAATCAAATGCAAATTATATTAAAACATCAACAGGATTTTCCACAGGCGGTGCTACATTTGACGATGTTAAACTTATGAGCGAACATATAAAAAATAAAAAAATTAAAGCTGCCGGCGGAATTAAATCGTTTGATGACGCTGAAAAATTCATTTCATTAGGTGCAAACAGACTTGGCACAAGCCGGCTTATCAAAATTATGAAAGAGGGATAATAATGCGTGGCTTTATAATTGTACTTGACTCTTTCGGTGTGGGCGAAGCACCGGATGCAAAATCTTTTGGTGATGAGGGCGCAAGCACCATAAAAACAATATCCAAATCAAAACATTTTGAAGTGCCTAATATGCAAAAAATGGGACTTCTTGCAATTGACGGAGTCGGGCTTGATAATTCGGCAAGTCACAATGCTTCATACGGAAGGTTGAGGGAGCTTTCTATCGGCAAAGACACCACCACAGGCCACTGGGAAATGGCAGGAATTATATCTAAAAAGCCGCTTCCGACTTTTCCAAACGGTTTTCCGAAAGAAGTAATAGATGAATTTGAAAAAGAGTGCGGAAGAAAAACTCTTGTTAACAAGCCGTATTCCGGCACACAGGTTATTAAAGACTATGGCGACGAGCATATAAAAACAGGAAAATTGATTGTTTATACCTCGGCTGACAGCGTATTTCAAATTGCAGCGTGCGAAAGCATAGTAAGTGATGAGGAATTATATAACTATTGCAAAATTGCAAGAAAAATACTTAAAGGCAAATATGCAGTAGGCAGAGTAATTGCAAGACCTTTTATTAAAGATGAAAACGGGAACTTTGTCAGAACACCGAGAAGGCACGATTTTTCACTTGAACCGCCGGGCAAAACGCTTGTTGATATTTTGTGCGAAAACAAGAAAGATACCATAGCGGTAGGCAAAATATATGATATTTTTGCTCACAGAGGTTTAAGCGAGCATTATTTTACATCAGGCAACACAGAAGGCATTGCCAAAACGCTTGATATTTCAAAGCGTAATTTTGACGGACTTTGCTACACCAATCTTGTCGACTGCGATATGCTGTACGGCCACAGGCGTGATATTGACGGTTACGCAAAAGCAATAAGTGAATTTGACAGGTGCTTGCCTGAACTTTGCAATAATCTTAAAGATGATGATTTTCTGATGATAACGGCAGACCACGGATGCGACCCGGGATATAAAGGAACAGACCACACACGAGAATATGTTCCGCTTATCATATATTCAAAATCGCTTAAATGCACGAATTTAAAAACTATTGACGGATTCGGTGTTGTATGCAACACAGCACTTTCACTTTTCGGTATAAATGAACAGCTTGAGGGTGAAAATGTATATAATTTAATCAGGCAGTAGGTGAAAATATGGATAATAAAGAATTATTAAAAATTGCAAAAGAAGCTAAAAGCAAAAGTTACTGCCCATATTCAAAATTCAAAGTCGGAGCTTGCCTGTTGACGAAAAGCGGAAAAATATACACGGGTGCAAATATTGAAAATTCATCATACCCTGCAACTGTTTGCGCAGAAAGAGTTGCAATATTCAAAGCGATAAGCGACGGCGAATATGAATTTGAAAAAATAGCAATTTCGGGTTCGGGCAATGATTTTTGCTACCCGTGCGGAATTTGCAGGCAGGTTATGAGTGAATTTTGCAAAGAAAATTTTTTGATAATACTTGAAAACGGCGAAAAAACAAAAGAATTAAAATTAGGAGAACTTCTTCCCCATTCTTTTAAACTATAAGAAAGTCTGCGTGATACTATGAGAATGACAGATATAATAGAGCATAAAAAGCAGGGATTAAAGCTTACAAAAGAAGAAATTGAATTTTTTGTAAGAGGATATACAAAAGGTGATATTCCCGATTATCAGGCAGCGGCACTTGCTATGGCTGTCTATTTCAACAAAATGGATAACGAAGAAACTGCCGATTTAACTCTTGCTATGGCTCACAGCGGTGATATGCTTGATTTGAGCGAATTTGGAAATTCGACGGTTGATAAACATTCATCAGGCGGCGTGGGTGACAAAACCACACTTATAGTTGCGCCGATTGCCTGCGCGGCAGGATGCACGGTTGCCAAAATGAGTGGCAGGGGCTTGGGATTTACCGGCGGAACTATTGACAAGCTTGAAGCAATACCCGGCTTTTCAACAGCTATGGCACCAAAAGAATTTAAAGAAAAAGCGAAAAGCATAGGCTTGGTTATTGCAGGGCAAACGGGAAATATGGCACCTTGTGATAAAAAGCTTTATGCGCTCAGGGATGTTACAGCCACGGTTGACTGTATGCCGCTTATAGCATCATCAATAATGAGCAAAAAGCTTGCTGCCGGCGCAAAAAACATAGTGCTTGATGTAAAATGCGGTGACGGTGCTTTTATGAAAAATCTTGATGATGCATCAAAACTCGCAAATGAAATGGTGAGCATAGGAAAAAGGTGTGGCAGAAATGTAACAGCCTTGATAACGGATATGACATCTCCGCTCGGATACGCAGTAGGAAACAGCCTGGAAGTGCAAGAAGCAATAAAAGTATTAAAAGGCGAAAACATACCAAGGCTTACACCGCTTTGCATAAGCCTTGCGGCAAATATGATAAGCCTTACAAAAGGCATTGAATTAAGCGAAGCGCAAAAGCAGGTGACAAATATTATAAACTCCGGCAAAGCGCTTGATAAATTCAAAGAAATGGTGAAATCGCAAGGCGGTGACACAAGCTTTATTGAAGATGAGAGCAAATTTGAATTTGATAAATGCAAATTTGAAATAAAAGCTGAAAATGATGGTTATATTACAAAAATAAATGCTGAGAAAATCGGCGAAACCTGTGTTTTATTAGGTGCAGGGCGAAATGTGAAAACAGATGCAATAGATTCACTTGCCGGAATAATGCTGAGTGTTAAAATCAACGACTATATTTGCAAAAACGACACTGTTATGACGCTTTATTCAAATGATGAAAACAAGCTAAAAGAAGCGATAAAGCTTGCAAACGCATCATTTATCATCGGCAATGAAAAAGCAGAAGAAAAAAATATTATATTAAAACAGTTCTAAGAAAAGGGGTAATTTTATGAAACTGTATTTTGTAGGTGCAGCGCACGAAGTAACCGGTTCTTGCACAATTCTTTATGCCTGCGGCAAAAAAATAATGATAGATTGCGGAATGGAGCAAGGCGAAAATGTATATGAAAATGTGGAATTGCCTGTTTCACCGAATGATATTGACGCAATGCTTTTAACTCACGCGCATATTGACCATTCGGGCCATATTCCTTTTGTATCGGCAAACGGATTTTCCGCCCCGATTTATACAACAAGTGCAACTGACCGCCTTTGCAGAATTATGCTTATGGATTCAGCGCACATTCAGGAATTTGAAGCAACCTGGAAAAACAGAAAAAACAAGCGTAGCGGTAAAGAGCCGGTTGAGCCTTTATATACAACACAAGATGTTCAAAATGCATTAAAGTATTTTACGCCTTGCGAATATAATGAAACATATCAAATTTTTGACGGAATTGAGATAAAATTTATAGATGCAGGGCATCTTTTGGGCAGTTCATCAATACAAATTAAAGTGACGGAAAATTCTGTTACAAAAACTATACTTTTTTCAGGCGATATAGGAAATATTAACCGCCCGTTAATCAAAAACCCACAAAAACCGCCTGTTAAGCAAGCTGATTATGTAATTATTGAATCAACTTACGGAAACAGGCTTCACGGTGACAGGCCGGATTATATATTACAGCTTACAGGCATTATTCAATCCACCTTTGATAACGGCGGTAATGTAGTAATTCCGTCATTTGCAGTAGGCAGAACACAAGAACTTTTATATTTAATCAGAATAATAAAAGAAAAAGGACTTATTAAAAATCACGCCAACTTTCCGGTATGGGTTGACAGCCCGCTTGCAGTTGAAGCAACAGAAATATATGATGATACCAAACTGCAAAAATATTTTGATGATGATACCCTCGCTTTAATTAACAGCGGTGTAAATCCAATTAAATTTGACAACTTAAAGCTTGCAATCACAAGTGATGATTCACGAATGATAAATGATGACCCAACACCGAAAATCATACTTTCTGCAAGCGGTATGTGCGAAGCCGGCAGAATAAGGCACCATTTAAAACATAATTTGTGGCGAGAAGAATGTACAATTTTATTTGTAGGTTACCAGGCAGAAGGTACGCTTGGCAGAAAAATAATTGAAGGGGCAAGCAGTGTAAACCTTTTTGGTGAAGAAGTGCAAATAAATGCAAGTATTGAAAAAATGCAAGGTATCAGCGGTCACGCAGATAAAAATATGCTTTTATCTTGGCTTGGCAGTATTGAGCAAAAGCCGAAAGTAGTTTTTGTAAATCACGGTCACGATACAGTATGTGATGAATTTGCAAAATCTATTGAAAATGAACTTGAAATTTCTGCGCTTGCGCCATATTCAGGTGACGGATTTGAGCTCGGCGATGTTGTTAAGCAAGTTGATATTGGGCCGCGCAAGCTTTATGATAAAAAATTACATAAGGTTCAGAGAAACAATACTGTTTATGACAGGCTGTATCTTGCAGGGCAAAACCTTATGTCTGTTATTGAAGCATCAAAGGGCTGTGCAAACAAAGATTTAAGCAGGCTTACCGACCAAATTATTGCCCTATGTGAAAAATATAAACAAGATTGACGGTGAAACCATGGTAATAAACACAAAAGAAATAAACAAAAAGCTTAAAAATCCGTCTGAATTTTTAACATTTAGTGAAAATAGAGTATTAAATCAAATAGATGAATGTGCAGCTCAAATTTTGCCGCTTGCAAATACAAAGCCAATAATTTTAATATCCGGTCCATCCGGAAGCAGTAAAACAACCACCGCAATTAAGCTTGCAAAAGTTTTAAGAAAAAACGGTGCTGATGTTTGCTACATATCTATGGATAAGTATTTTAAAAACTTTACAGATGAGGAAAAAGCATTAAAAAGGCAAAACAAGCTTGACCTTGAATCACCTGAAAGAGTTGATGCAAAATGTTTAAACAAAGATATTGATGTTTTGCTAAACGGCGGCGAAATTTACTTGCCGAGCTATGATTTTTTAACCAATACAAGAACGCTGAGCCAAACAAAGCTTTGCAGAAACGGCGGCTTTGTAATAATTGAAGGTATACACGCATTAAACCCAACTCTGCTTGGTGAAAATGATGATGTATCAAGCAGATTTTATGTAAGTGTACGCACAAGGGTAGTTGATTCAAACGGGGATAAGCTTCACCCTTGCAAAATAAGGCTTTGTAGGCGAATGATAAGGGATAAGCTTTACAGAGGCCGCAATTTTGATGAAACAATACGCCTGTTTTCAAAAGTACAACGCGGCGAAAATCAATTTATTATACCTAATAAAAGCAGAGCGAATTTTAATATAGATACTTTCATTGAATACGAGCCTTGCATTTACAGAAATTATTTATTTGATGATTTGAAAGAACTTTCAGAAAAATTCAGTGATATTAAAGATATTTTCAATGCACTTGATGAAATTGAACCGCTTGATGATTCTTTAGTTGCAAGTGATGCATTTATACGCGAATTCATAGGAAACAGCTCGCTGTCATACTAATTTACTTTCAGTTCACAACTGCCCTTTTCTTATATGATACTATATCATTAAGAAAGGGGTATATTTATGAAAAACAAAATAATAAGAATAATATTAGCCATTCTTTTTGCCATTATATTTTTGCTTTACATAGGGCCTGTAATAACAGTCAGAGAATATAATTTAGGCATAATAGCCGGCTTAGGCTTTGATTTCTTGCTGCTGATCTATATAATATTTTTCAATAAAATTAACCTTTTAATTAAAAATGCCAAAAAGAAAAAAGCAGGAAAAATAATACTGAATATAATATCAAGTATACTTTGCATATGCATATTGATTGGCGGTGTAACATTTCATAATGTATTATCATCAAGCTTTGAAAGTAAAGAAAAAAGCAATGTTGCAATTGTTTTAGGCTGTATTGTAAACGGTGATAAGCCCGGCATATTTTTAAAAGGCAGAATTAACGCGGCATATAAATATCTAAATGAAAATCCAAATGCAATTGCAATTTTAAGCGGCGGCCAAGGAAACGGTGAAAACATAAGCGAAGCTCAATGTATGTTTAACACATTGACTGAAATGGGCATTGATGAAAGCAGACTTTTGATTGAAGATAAATCAACATCTACAAGCGAAAACTTGAAATTTTCCAAAGCATTGCTTGAAGAAAACGGAATTGAAACTAAAAAAGTCACAATTATTACTAATGATTTTCACGAATACAGAGCAAGTGAATTTGCAAAAAATAACGGATTAAAAGCTTTAAGGTATCCGAGTAAAACACCGTGGAATGGATATATGCCGTTTGCCACAAGAGAAATTTTTGCAATTATTTATCAAATATATTTGGCAAGATAAAAGAAAAAGACGTTAGAGAAACTAAAAACTCTAACGTCTTTTTTTATTTCACCATTCCTTTTTTAAACATTACAAATGCGCCTAAAACAGATACAACTACGCCGATAGGAATTAAAACTCCGGTACCAAGCGTGCCATTAAAAATCAAAATAAATGACAAAACGGCAATGGGAAGAATTGATATTTTCCAATGCTTTGCAAGATACGAAGCACAAAGAGAACCGAAAAGTGCAGGAGTAACTTGTTGAAATGCAGGAGCAAAAACGGAATCCGGATCGGTTATATTATGCAAAATAGGGAAAAACGCAAGCACGCAAACGGCAATGATAAGAGTAGTTACAATGGAAGATACAGCTATCGAAATTGTCGATATAACCTCACCTTCCTCGCTTGCAGGCTCAACTTCGGCACTTTCCATTGCACTTAAAGCAACCGGTAATTTCAAATTAGTTATATTGCCTGTAACAAAACCGAGATAAGTGCCGCCCGTACCTAAAAGCGGAGAATAAGTCAGCACCTCAAGAACTGCCGTTGGATAAAATACAAGCGCAACGGTCGAAAGTCCCTTTGCAATCATATTGATTTTGGGAGATACACCGAGATGAACACATACAAGCGCCGGAACACTAATAAACAAGCAGAGGGTAACCAACATCCAAATTTTACCGTATGTATGAGTTTTATTGATATATTTGCTGTTCATACTATCCCCTCCATTCCAAAAATGCAACATCGGCAGGCAAAATTTGCGCCATAATCATTACAATTGCCATAGCGCCAATCATTGCAAACGGCATTGCAAAGCTTTCAAGCCATTTTAACTTTTCAAGGCCTGCAAGCTTTTGCATAATAAGCATCAAAATTACAGACGAAATCAGTGCTGTAATTGACAATATTCCTGCACCGTCGCCTATAATATGAGCGTCGCCCTTACCTGCGATTGCCCTTGCAACAAAAGCGGAAATAAGACCGATAAATGCCGCCGCACTAAGCACGCTTGAAAGAGCGCTGTTTTTAGATACCGCCTTGTTCATCTTACTTTGCACTTTTTTGAGAAAAATCGGAACAAGGATAAGCGGCATAATTGAACCGAGAGTCATAACCCACGCAACCGTTGCAAAAACTTCTTTGTTTTCAATCGGTTGGGATATTCCGCCCGCAAGACCGAAAGCCTCAACCGCATTGGTGGCTGCCGTGACCTCATAAGAAATATTACCTATTACCGTCAGTCTTATCCACGGCAATACATAGCCAAGCCCTGCCGACAAAGTAAGCACAGTTGCCACAATGCCTATGGCAGGCGCAATAGTGAAAAGTGATGACGAAACGATTGTATTCTTAATTGTTTGATTTGCTATTCCAAGTTCCTTAGCCCTTTTTACTGCACGCACAAGAAAGAAAAGTGCTTGTGCGACAACAAAGAAAACAACGCAAAGAGCAATAGCCACCATAAAAGAATCCTCTTTGAAATTCATATCATTACTCCTTTGTCATAATTCTTATATATCGCTTGAAAAATGCCACGCCCTGAGTAAGCTGCTTAACAGGAATACGCTCGTTTGTTGAATGTGTGGTAAGCAAAAGCTCTGTATCGACCGTAAACGGAGCAAAACGGTAAATATTTTCACAAACGTTTTCATAGTTATATGCGTCTGTACCGCCCATAACGAGATAAGGCGCAACGATATTTTTTTCATCAAGAGAAACGGAAAGCGTTGAAAGCGTTTTAAAGGCTCTTGTATCGGTAGGCGAAACAATACTCGGCTCCTTGCCCTTGATAAATTCTATTTCAACATTTTCACCACCCATATATTTTTCAATATGACGTCTTACGTCCTCTATTGTTTCACCGGGCATAATTCTGAAATTGACCGTAACGCTTGCTTTTTGCGGAAGAACATTTGCCGCCGGTGAGGCAGAACTCATTGTAACCGCCGTTGTTGTGCGCACAAATGAAGCGGCAGGCGGAATTTTTTTCATAACAGCAAGCAAAACAGGCTTTAAAAGCCAAAGATTGCAAAATACAACTCTGCCAATATATGACGTTCTTTTGCCTATCTGTGTAAAAAGATTATATACAAACGGCAAAATTCTCGCCTTAAACTGATGATTTTCAAGCGCTTCAACCTTTTTTGAGAGAACACCGAGAGCCGTATGCTTAGGAGGCTGAGAAGAATGACCTCCCTTAGCCTTAACCGTAATTTTAAAATCGGCATATCCCTTTTCGGCAATACCGATACCTGTCAAATTAGCGTCAAGTATGCCCTTAACCTTAGCCGGAAGCATTGCTCCGCCCTCGTCAACAACACTGTCAAGGCGAACACCACGGCTTTCAAGAGTTTTTGCAAGCTCTCTTGCGCCGTTTTTTGAACCGGATACAATTTCCTCATTATGACCCAAGCACAAATACACGCTTCTTTTTGGCTGAAATCCCTCTTCAAGCAGTGTTTCAACACTTTCCAAAAGGCATATAAGATGATTTTTCATATCAAGAGCACCTCTGCCCCAGATAAATTCACCGTCGTTTACACCGTCAAAAGCAGGGTGTACCCAATCTTTTTCCGTTCCCTCGCTGACGGGTACAACGTCTTGATGAGCCAAAAAAGCAATAGGGTCAAGGGAACTGTCACTTCCCTGCCAAAAATAAAGCAAACTTGCTTTTGACACATCTTCAACGCTCAAATTTTCATAAATTAGAGGGAATGATTTTTTCAGAAATTCGTGAAATCTGTCAAATTCTGCCCAATCGGTTTCCTCCTCGTTTTCGTGAGATATCGTTTTAATCCTTATTGCATCGCATAAATGCTCCTCAACACGTTTTGAATTAACGTTTTCTTTTTCAAAAACCTCTCTCTTTACAGGCTTTGCCTTAAAGAAAATCGCTCTTATCAGCGTAAGCACAATAAATGCAGCAAGCAAGATAAGAATAACATAAAGCACTTTCACACTATTACCCCCTAAATATAAAAAAGAATATAAAAATGCTGATTATATTATATATCATTTGCCCCAATATGAAAACCCCTTAAAATAAAAATAGACAAAAATAAAGGACTTGTATTTCTACAAGTCCTTTAAATCAAAGTTATTACAGTTTTATTTTACTCTTGTTAAGCCTATATTTTTACCTGCAAGATAATCATCAGATGCAGGGTATTGACATTTATAAGTAATGTCAAGTGAAGCACTCTTATCTTTAAGAACTGTAACATTTGCATGCTTAACATCAATGTGAACTAACATTGTGTAATCAGCCTTTGTGATTTCGTTAGTCTTTGTATCAATAACAAATACACCTGTACCGCCCTTGTAATCAACTACAAAGTTATCATCAACTGTACCCTGTGAGAATGAGAGAACAGAGATTGAGTTAACAACTGATGAAATATCACCAAGTGAGTTAAAGAACCTACCTTGTGGGTCCTTACCAGGCATTGAAAGGATAGTTTCTTTCGGCTGAATAGTCATTGTAATAGTACCGTCACCGTTATCCTTAACATTTGCTGCAAGAATATCATCAGGCTCTACAAGTGACTTTGTGCAATCCATCTTTCCGTCATCCCTTGTATCACCCTTAGGGTCCCTGTTACCTGATGGTGAAAGACCATTTGTGCCGCCGTGGAAAAGGCCGCCTACAATACCCGGAACAAGCTTATTGATAATATCATTTGACTTGCCTTCAACAAGAAGGTTTTCAACTTTAAGTTCTTCTGTACCGAGCATTTTGTAATATGTATGTGTTTCACCTGAATCTGTTACATATTCAGCGGTAAGAGTTTTGGTATAATCATAACATTCTTTATAGTAGTTAACTACGTCTTCTTGTGTCTTAAAGTCCTTACCAGCGTAAGTGCCTGCCTTAAATTCATCAATAACAGCCACATCCTGTGTATTAGAACTATCATCTGCCGAAGCGTCTTCAATCTTAGGATATTTGTTAATTACAAAAGCAGTTGCTACAACGCAAATTACCAAAACGATTGATAAAAAACCGTTGAATTTACTTAATCCGGATTTTCTTTTCATAAAAAAATTCCCCTTTGAATATATTGTTACTCTCTTATAATATACTAAAACTAAAAAGATTTCAACTGTTTTTTTAATTTAGTCTTTAAAAGTAACAATAATCTCTGTTCCTTTACCCTCTTCGCTGTTAATTTCAAGCTGTGCGTGATGGAGTTGAGTGATATGTTTTACAATTGCAAGGCCAAGCCCTGTACCGCCCGTCGCCTTACTCCTGCTTTTATCTACACGGAAAAATCGTTCAAATATCCTGTCTTGATACTTTTCGGGAATTCCTATACCCGTATCCTTAACGCTTATGCTTGCACCTCTTTTAAGCGGTGTTACACTGACTGTAACGCTCCCATTTTCCTTATTATACCTAATTGCATTATCACAAAGGTTATAAACAAGTTCTTCAACAAGCTGTGCCTTGCCTCGAATGTAGCAATCTTCGCCTAAAAGATTGAGTGTTACATTTTTGTTAATTGCATTGATATTAAGAGCTTCAATACATCTGTTTGCAATTTCATAAAGGTTTACCGACTCAAAAGTCATTTCCTCTTCATCACTTTCTTCAAGCTGAGAAAGCTGAATAATATCTTCGCTCAAACTTACAAGCCTTAATGCCTGCTTGCGAATAACGCCTGCAAACGGTTTTATATCCTCCTGTTTTGCCATACCGGTTTCAATAAGTTCAGCATAGCCTGCAATTGATGTAAGCGGTGTTTTAAGCTCATGCGACACATTCGCTGTAAACTGCTTTTTTTGCCTGTCAAGCACTTTTTGCCTTTTCTTTTGCTCGAGCAGTGCGTTAATCAGTGGCTTAAACTCTTCGTCCGCCTTGAATTCATCAATATTATCAAGGTTTTTGCCAAGCTGTGTTATCGGCTTAACAATACTTTTGGTAATAGCAAAGCTTACGAACACCGCCGCAATTATAACAGCTATCATGCAAATCAGTATATAAACGATATAATCCGAAAAAAACTTGCCGATATTAGTTGCCTTTGATGAAACACGCAAAATATTGCCGTTATCAAGCTGCTTGGCATAATAGTATACTTTTCCTTTTTGGGTATCTGAATGTCTTGAAACAGTGGCTTCTCCGTTTTCAATAGCTTCTTTAATTTCTACCCTTTGCAAATGATTATCAAGTTTTTTTACATCTTCTTGATTATCTGCAATAACCGTACCGTCTTTTGCAACAAGCGTTATTCTTACGCTTTTATCAATATGATTAGTAATAAAATCCGTATTTCCGTTTTGCACAAGCTCGGCTTCAACCACATTTTCAACTACAAGCAGCTGCTCTTTAAGCTGCTTATCACTGTATGAATAAAAAACCGACAGTATCAAAATCGCCGTAATTGTAATAACCGATACAGCAAAAGCAAAAATTTTATATAATGTTTTTTTAGTCACTTGAATTATTCACCGACCTTATAGCCGACATTTCGTATTGTTTTAATATGCTCGCCTGCTGTGCCGAGCTTTTTGCGAAGCGATTGGATATGAACATCAACAGTTCTGTTCCCCTGCTCAAAATTATATCCCCAAACTATTTCCATAAGCCTGTCCCTTGTAAGAACAATACCTTTATTCCTAATAAGATGTTTGAGAATTTCGTATTCCTTATATGTAAGGTCAATCTCTGCCCCGTCAACTAATACGGTATGCTTATTTTCATCTATTTCAATATTTTTATAAACAAGAACGGTTTTAACCTTTTTAGCTGTTCTGCGAAGTACAGCTTTTGTTCTTGATACAAGCTCCATTACACCAAAAGGCTTTGTAATATAATCATCTGCGCCCATATCAAGCCCTTTAACTGCGTCAATCTCGCTTGTTTTAGCAGTAACCATAATTACAGGAATTTCACTGTACGCCGGTGTTTGCCTGATTGAATTTAAAATAGTAAGTCCGTCTTCTTCGGGAAGCATTATATCAAGCAAAATTATATCGGCAGCTTTATTTTCAAGCTGAGCCATCATACTTTTTCCGCTTTCAAAGCCTTTTACTTCAAATTCCGAATTTTTCAGTGCGTATATTTCAAGTTCCCTGATTGACGCATCATCTTCTACAATATAAACTAATTGTTTTTCACCCATAGCGTACCTCTTATCTGACAGCATATTTGTTTAAATATGTTTCAAATTGCTCCATAAAAGTTTTATTGTTTGAATTCTTAACACCTTTAAGATAGCTGTGAGTTTGATAATGACCTTGTGAAAATTCAATTATGCATACTGCAAGGTTTGAGCAATGGTCTGCAATACGCTCAAATGAATTAACAATATCAAAAAACAGTATTCCGTTTTCAAATGTGCAATCGCCCTGTTCCATACGCTTTGAATGGCGCGCACGAAGTTCGGCTTTGAGATTATCAATAACCTGTTCAAGCGGTTCAACCGTCATTGCAAGTTCAACATCATCGTCGATAAACGCTTTTGTTGAATTTTCAATAATTTCTGTAACAGCTCTACCCATAATTTCAAGTTCCCTGTTAGCTTCTTCGGAAAAATGAATTTTATCTTGGTGCATTTTCCTCTTTATTTTAAGAATATTATAGCCATAGTCGCCCATACGCTCAAAATTACCGATAGCGTGAGTATAATTATTAAGTCGCATTGAGTCCGAAACATTCAAATTCATTGCGCTTATTTTTACAAGGTAAGTTTCAAGCTGGTCTTCGTAATTATCAAGCTTCTTTTCATTGTTTTTAATAGCTTCGTCTTTTTTATGGCTGTAACTTTTTATAAACTCAATACTTTGAGAAATATTATTTTTAGCAAGAGTTGCCATTTCATCGCACTTATCTTTAACCTTATCAAGAGCAAAGCCCGGGTTGATAAGAAAGCGTTCTTCAACAAGTCCGTTATCATCAGTTTGTACTTCTTTGCCGTTTTTATCATCCCTGATGATAACACACATAAGCTTTTCAAGCTGCTTACCGAAAGGAAACAGAATAATAGTTGAGAAAATATTGAAAAGCGAATGAATAATTGCAATTGTGGCAGGGCTTACATTATCTTCAAAAAACGGCAAACCGAATATTGCATTTGAACCGTAGAAAAGAATCATTGCAATAATAACGCCTATAACATTAAATGTAAGATGTGCTGCCGCTGCTCTTTTAGCATTTTTACTTGCACCGATTGATGAAATCAATACAGTGGTGCAAGAGCCGATATTTTGGCCTAAAATAATTGGAAATGCCGCCGAAACAGTTATTGAACCCGTTGTTGAAAGTGCCTGCAAAATACCGACTGACGCAGACGAACTTTGAAGTGCGGTAGTAAGAAACGCACCTGCCAAAATACCCAAAATAGGGTTTGAAAATTTAGTCAAAATGCTTGTAAACTTCGGTACATCCTTAAGCCCTTCCATCGAATCGCTCATTGTTGTCATACCAATCATCAAAAGACCGAAGCCTAATACGATATAGCCAATATTATGCTTCTTTTCGCCCTTGCAAAACATAACAAGAATAATACCGATAAATGCAAGAATAGGGGCAAAGGAACTCGGCTTTAACAGATTCATGAAAATATTTGAACCCTCAATACCTGCTAAAGATAAAATCCAAGCGGTTACGGTAGTGCCGATATTAGCACCCATAATTATACCGATAACCTGCCTTAATGCCATAATGCCACTGTTTACAAAACCTACTGCCATAACAGTAACAGCACCTGAAGACTGAATAACTGCAGTTACAAATAAGCCTAACAAAACGCCTTTAATTCTGCTGTCTGTCATTTTTTCAAGAATAGTACCAAGCTTGCTGCCGCCCATTTTTTCAAGGCTTTTACCCATTACATCCATTCCGAAAAGGAACATTGCAAGCCCGCCGATAAGAGTTAAAAAATTAAATATAGTCATACCCTTTCCCTCTTTGTCAACTAAAATATTACACAAAAAATTACAAGTTAGATATTATATGCAGTCGATTAAGTTAAAATACAGTTTATGTTAAATTTAAGTTAAATAATTATTCGCAATAAATAGGCGAAGTTATAGCAAGAGGTCTTTTTTCACCATCAACAGTACCCCAAAGTTCTGCACGGTACCATTTACCGCTGTCAAGCCTTAACCTAACATGCCTTTCGTCATATCTTGTTTGAAGCACGCATTTGCCGCCGTTTGTAATGATTTTAATTTCATTATATACAATATCTTCGTCGCCTGAATTTTTAGCTCTTGAGTGCAAATCGGTAAAGAAACTGAAAGTATAATTGCCCTTTTTCACGGTGTCGCCTATTGCACTTGTAACACCGTGGCGATGCACTCTAAATATAAACTTGGCACCATGCGAAATAACGGTTTTGCCAAGCCTGATAGCGCGCATTGCGGATTTTGCCGAAATATCATCCACATCAAGATATGTACATCCGTAGTGGCCGGTATTTTCCTCTCTGTGCCAATCCCTGCCGTAAGTTGCAGAAATTTTGTATCCCTTATCAAGCAGAGAAGTCCATAATTCAAGTGCTTTTTCATTTTCTTTTTTATTAGAATAAAGATTTTTATGCCAAACTTCTATATAATCAACATTTTGCCAATTGCGAACATTAAAATCCCAATGCCCGCCTGTGCATAGCGGCGAACCGAGCTGGAAAGGATGAGCAACGCCTACCAAACCGCCCACTGCTTTAATTTGCTTTATCTTCTCATCTATATTATCTGCATTTGCATCTCGCCAATCCACAAAATCATTTGCGCCCAAAACGAGTAAGTGACCATAATAAGTTGTCCATTCAATACCTCTTATAACAGGAATTATGTTATCGTCAATTTCATCCCAGCCTGAAAAAGTATTATGGTCAGTCAAAGCAATAATAGCAAGGTGGTCATCAATTGCCTTTTTTTGAAGTTCGCAAACAGTATAATCACCGTCGGAATGAACACTGTGGCAATGAAGTTCACATGGTAAATAACTCATTTTTACTCCTCCCCTTCAATAACAAGTTTGTATTCAACATCGCAGCTTACGCTATGAACATTAAGCATTATTTTCCATTCGCCTTTTGCTATATCCGTTTTAAAAAAGCCCGGTGATGAATAATCAGAGGAAACAACAAGTTCCTGCTTATTGCTTTGCCTGTGAATTGCGCCGATATATTCCCTGCTTGAATCAAGTGATAATGTAACAAGATTTTTTACCGGCAAATAGCTTTCGATGTTAAATTCTTCATCCTCACCGTATTTTTCAAGGCAGGATTTAATTATTTGAATGCTTTTTTCCCTGTCTTCAAGAGTTTTTGGTGCATATTCAAACTTTATTTTTATTGATTTAAAATCATCTTTAATTTCAAAAGGAAAAGTAATATTGGTTTTATTATTGTCAACAGTTATTTTTCCGCATTTGTTAAGTAAAATCATAATTATCCTTTCTAAATTTATTAAATTCTCTTTTTTGATAAAAAGGCACTTATAATGTAATTATAATGTAAATTGTAAATATTTTCAATTGATATTATTTACTAAAAATGTTATAGTGTTTTTGGTAATAATTATGGTATTAAAAGAGGTTAAGTTATGAAGCTTGAAAACATAAATATCAGAGACCCATTTGTACTTGCAGAAAACGGAACATATTATCTTTATGGCACAAGGGCTGAAAACTTCGGTTGCAAAACGGGTGGTTTTGATGTTTATACATCAACTGACCTTGTAAATTTCAGCGAAGCCAAAGAATGCTTTAACAGCGAAAAATACGGACTTAACAAAGAAGTAAACTGGGCGCCGGAAGTACATAAATATAAAGGCGAATACTATATGCTTGCAACTTTCACGCAGGAAAACGGACTTCGGGGTTCATATATTTTAAAAAGTGACAGCCCTTTAGGTGAATTCAAGCCTTACAGTGACGGTGCGCTCACACCGCAGGAATGGGAATGCCTTGACGCAACGCTTTATATTTCAAAAGCGGGTGAAGCATACCTTGTATTTTGCCACGAGCATACACAAATAATTGACGGAACAATTTGCTTTGTAAAGCTTAATAAGGACCTTAATGCGCCTATAAGCCTGCCGACAAAGCTGTTTTCAGGTTCATCACCGTATTGGGCAGATAACAAGCCATCCGGTGAGCATTATATAACCGACGGACCGTTTATGTATCGCACAAGCAAAAGCAAGCTTTTACTTATATGGTCAACCTTTGTTAACCACAAATACTGCCAATGCGTTGCCCGTTCAAGCGATAATGAGCTAAACGGTGTATTTGAGCATTTGCCGCTGCTCATTGATGATGACGGAGGGCACGGAATGATATTTAAAGCAGATAACAAACTTTACTTAAGCTTCCATACTCCGAATATTAACGGGCAGGAACATCCTAAATTCATTGAAATTAAGGATACGGGAAATTCAATTGAAATAGCATAAAAAGAGCTTGGACTCAATGTCCAAGCTCTTTTTACAATCCCTCCGAATGCAACAAGTTGCACCCACCTCCCTTTACAAGGGAGGCAAAAAGGTTTATTTTATCAGCTGCGCTTTATCGCATTATAATAAACTTGCAACAAGGTCGCCCATTTGTGAAGTATTAACAGCATCAAAGCCGTCTTCGTAAATATCAGGTGTTCTTGCTTTAGTAAGTGCCACATCAACAGCTTTTTCAATAGCATCGCTGGCTTCAGCTTCACCGAATGTATAGCGAAGCATCATCGCACCGCTCAAAATAGTTGCAAGCGGATTAGCCTTACCCTGACCTGCAATATCAGGTGCAGAACCGTGAATAGGCTCGTAAAGGCCAAATGTACCCTCGGCAAGTGATGCAGATGCAAGCATACCGATTGAACCGGAAATCATAGAAGCTTCGTCTGAAAGAATATCGCCGAAAATATTTGATGTTACAATTGTATCAAACTGATTTGGATTGCGAACAAGCTGCATTGCGCAGTTATCTACATACATATATGAAACTTCAACTTCAGGATAATCCTTTGCTGTTTCTTCCATAACTTCGCGCCAAAGCCTTGAAGAATCAAGAACATTAGCTTTATCAACACAGGTAAGTCTTTTACCGCGCTTCATAGCATATTCAAAACCGGCTTTAACAATTCTTTTAATTTCAGGATATGTATAACGCTCTGTATCATATGCGCCTACAACACCGTTTTCTTCATAAGTTCCGCGGTCGCCGAAGTAAATGCCGCCGGTAAGTTCACGAACAATGAGAATGTCAAGTCCGTCACCGATAATTTCCTCTTTAATAGGAGATGCAGATTTAAGCGGTGCAAAAATCTTGGCAGGGCGAAGATTTGCAAAAAGTCCCAAATCTTCACGAATTGCAAGAAGTCCCTTTTCAGGCCTGTTATTACCCGGCTGGCTGTCCCACTTAGGACCGCCTACCGCACCGAGAAGAACAGCATCCGATGCTTTGCAAGCCTTTGCTGTTTCATCAGGATACGGAACACCGTATTCATCAATAGCGCATCCGCCCAAAAGCTGATAATTATAATCAAAGCTAAAGCCGAATTTCTCACCTGCTTTATCAAGCACTTTTACACATTCATCTACGATTTCAGGGCCGATACCGTCACCCTTTAAAACTGTAATTTTATAATTTTTCATATTCTAACCTTTCTATTGATGTATATAGCAAAAAACAATATTCGCTCCCCTACAATAATCGTATAAATCAAAATATCGCAATAATGAGTGATATGAAACTTGCGACGACTTAGCACCGGTCAAATATACCCGGCATAGCATCATCACGCATTGTATCTTTTTGATCACGGTTGATTGCGCAAATAATACCTTTCATTGATGCATAGCCGATATTATGGCTTACACCGATACCGAAAATATCCTTACCCTGCGGATTTTTAATATGAATGTAACTGATAGCCTTTGAGTCACTGCCGACTGAAATTGCATGCTCGCTGTAATCAACAAATTCATAATTTGAAAGACCTGCGGTATTCATAGCTTCGCAGAATGCACCGATAGGGCCTGAACCGTCACCCGAAATCTTCACAGGCTCATTATCCTTATACTTAAGTTCACCTGTAAAATGAACAGTGGTAAGATAATCTTTTTCATTCTTTTCTTCTGTAATTTTGTAGTTAAGAAGTCTGTATGGGCCGCATACATTTCTGTATTCTTTTTGGAAAATATCAAATACTTCATCAGGCTGAATTTCTTTACCGCTTTCATCGCAAGCTTTTTGAACTACTGCACTGAATTCGCCCTGCATAGCTTTTGGCATTTTAATACCGTAATCATTTGCAAGAATATATGCCATTCCGCCCTTGCCGCTTTGTGAATTGATACGAATAATAGGTTCATATTCACGGCCTACATCGGCAGGGTCAATAGGAAGATACGGAATATCCCAATAATCACCGCCGTGTTCTTCCATATAATTTTTGCCTTTGTTAATAGCGTCTTGGTGAGAGCCTGAAAAAGCAGTAAATACAAGTTCGCCTGCATAAGGATGACGAGGCGGAACTACCATTTTTGTTGCCCTTTCATAAACACCTTTAATCTTGTTAATATCGTGGAAATCAAGTTTCGGGTCAATACCCTGGGTCCACATATTAAGTGCCAAGGTTACAATATCAACATTACCTGTTCTTTCACCGTTGCCGAAAAGTGTACCTTCAATTCTGTCTGCCCCGGCAAGTAAGCCGAGTTCGGCAGCAGCTACGCCTGTACCACGGTCATTATGCGGGTGAAGTGAAATAATAGCATTTTCACGGTTTGGAAGATGACGGCAGAAATATTCAATTTGGTCCGCATATCCGTTTGGAGTTGAACCCTCAACTGTTGACGGAAGATTAAGAATAATAGGATTTTCCTTTGTAATATGGAGTTCTTCCATAACCTGACGGCAGATTTCAACTGCATTATCCATTTCTGTTCCCGAAAAGCTTTCAGGGCTGTATTCAAAGCGGATATTCATATCAGGATTTTTCTTTTTTTCTTCTTCCGTAAGCTCATAAATAAGCTTTGCGCCGTCAATAGCAATATCTATTACACCCTGCATATCGGTTTTAAACACAACCTTACGCTGAAGTGTAGATGTTGAATTATAAAAATGAACAATTACATTTTTAGCACCGTCAATAGCTTCAAATGTTTTTCTAATAAGATGTTCCCTTGCCTGCACAAGCACCTGAATAGTAACATCATCAGGAATATAATTGCCCTCAATAAGTGTTCTTAAAATTTCATATTCAGTTTCACTTGCTGACGGGAAGCCGACTTCAATCTCTTTAAATCCGATTTTTACAAGAGTTGTAAAAAATTCAAGCTTTTCTTGCAAATTCATTGGGTCAACAAGCGCTTGGTTACCGTCACGAAGGTCAACCGAACACCAAGTAGGCGCTTTGGTAATTGTGTTATTAGGCCAAGTGCGGTCAGGAATGTTAATTGGTTCAAAACCTCTGTATTTTTCGTAACCCTTTTTCATAATGTTAATCTCCTTTCATTTTTGCACAGGAGCAAAAAAATAAGCCCCTACACAAGAGTATAGGGGCGTTAATATCACGCTGTACCACCCTACTTCAGCAAGGTAAACCCCTGCCCTTTAGCATCAATCAATGCCACTGCCAATAACGAGGCAAACCGTCTGTTCCTATTGATTTCTATTCAAAACAGCAACTTGGCAGAGAGCTATGCACCTTTAATTCGTATTGACTTGCACCGTCCGTCAACTCTCTTAAACCGAAATAAAAGGTCTTTTTCTGCTTCACAGTCTTTATTTGGGTACTATCAATTTGTAAATCTATTATATCAAATTAAAACTATTTGTCAAGATTTTTTTAGAGAAGCGAATATCCGTATCCGTTTGTAATTGCGTCAACTTTTTGGTTTCCTTTACAAAGCGGGCAATCGTGTGCAGGGTATGCCTGATACCCCGGTACATCATCAGCGCTGAAAATCTTATTAACTTCAACACCGTCAACTTCGTTAATAGCTGAAAATACAGCAGAAATTCCCACTGTTTCGCCGCCGTAGTAATTTACACTTTCCATGGCTCTTTCAATTGTTTTACCGCTTGTAATACAAGAAATAAGAAGCAAAACTTTTTTACCTGTAATAAGCTTGCGAAGATTATCACGGAAAATGATATTTCCCTGTGCGTCATATTCAGGGCCGAGTACATAAACCGTACTGTCAGGATTAGGGTTTAACATATTTGCACGCTGAAGTTCGTGTGCAAGATAAGCGCCGAGTGCCTGTGTTTCATATAAGCACAAAACAGTGTCAATCTCAATTCCTCTTTCGTGGTAATAGCTTGCGAGCATCATTGCCGCATCAACCGAAACATCGTGATTATGCTTAATATCAGATGTTCCGATGTAAAAATTAAGATGAGAAGAACTTGAAACAAAATGGCCCGGCATTGCGTGGATAAATACACGCTCGTTTCTGTCGGATGTTATTGTATAAATAGTTTTTTCTTCACTCATAGTGACACCCCATTTTTAAACAATTGTAGTATAAACTATATTTTAAACCATATTGTTCAATTTTGCAATAAAGCACAGCATAAAAAATACATATGATATTTTGTTTAAATTTCACAAAGTAATCGCCTTTATTTGTACAATCTTGACTTTATGATATAAAACTTGATAAAATAAATTTGTATTGGGGTGTTAATATGGTTACTGAAAATTATAACTTTTTGCCTAACGAAGCAAAGGAAATAAGAATAAAAGTATTCGTTGAAGAGCAGGGGTTTAAACAGGAATTTGATGAGCTTGATTCAAATTGCACTCACCTTGTAACTTTTGATAATGATAAACCTTGCGCTACCGTTAGGTTTTATGAGCAAAACTCGGTTTACTATATCGGCAGGCTTGCTGTTTTAAAGGAATATCGCAGTAAGCACCTGGGCGCAAAAATTGTAAACGAAGCCGAAAGGTTGATAAAAGCAAAGGGCGGCAAAGAAATCAGGCTTCATTCGCAGGTGCAGGCAATGCCGTTTTATCAAAAACAGGGATATATCCCATTCGGTGAGCAGGATTTTGATGAAGATTGCCCACACCAATGGATGAAAAAGGAAATATAATTAAATACTATTTTATACACAAAAGCAGCGTTTCTTACGAAACGCTGCTTTTATTTTGGACACTCGTGTTGGCGCAACCGCCAACGCTTTCGTCTTATTAAAAATTTCGATTAAAGAGCTTCTGCAACTGCAACAGCACATGCTACGGTTGCACCAACCATAGGGTTGTTACCCATACCGATAAGTCCCATCATTTCTACATGAGCAGGAACTGATGAAGAACCGGCAAACTGTGCATCTGAATGCATTCTGCCCATTGTATCTGTCATACCGTATGAAGCTGGGCCTGCTGCCATATTATCAGGGTGAAGAGTACGGCCTGTACCGCCGCCTGAAGCAACAGAGAAATACTTCTTACCAGCTTCAAGTCTTTCCTTTTTATATGTGCCTGCAACAGGGTGCTGGAAACGAGTTGGGTTAGTTGAGTTACCTGTGATAGATACATCAACATTTTCTTTCCACATAATTGCAACACCTTCGGTTACATCGTTTGCACCGTAGCAGTTAACCTTTGAGCGAAGTCCATCTGAATAAGCCTTGCGGAATACTTCCTTAACTTCGCCTGTATAATAATCCATTTCAGTTTCAATATAAGTGAAACCGTTAATTCTTGCGATAATCTGTGCTGCGTCTTTACCAAGACCGTTAAGAATAACACGAAGAGGTTTTTTTCTAACCTTGTTAGCTTTTTCAGCAATACCGATAGCGCCTTCGGCAGCAGCAAATGATTCATGACCTGCAAGGAATGCGAAACATTCTGTTTCTTCTTCAAGAAGCATTTTACCAAGGTTACCGTGGCCAAGACCTACTTTTCTCTGGTCAGCAACTGAACCCGGGATGCAGAATGACTGAAGACCTTCACCGATTGCAGCAGCAGCTTCGGCAGCTGACTTAACACCCTTTTTAAGTGCGATAGCACAACCTACTGTATAAGCCCACTTTGCATTTTCAAAGCAAATTGGCTGAATACCCTCAACGATTTTATAAGGATCAAAGCCTTTAGCCTGGCAGATTTCTCTGCATTCTTCAATTGATTTAATATCGTACTGAGCGAGAACATCAAGAATTTGTTTCTCTCTTCTTTCATATGATTCAAATAAAGCCATTGTCTTTTCCTCCTTATTCTTTTCTTGGGTCGATAATCTTAACAGCATCATCAACTCTGCCGTACTGACCCTGAGCCTTTTCAAATGCTGTGTTAGCATCATCACCGGCTTTGATGAAATCCATCATCTTACCAAAGTTTACAAACTTGTAGCCAATGATTTCATTATCGGCATCAAGTGCAATACCTGTTACATAACCGTCTGTCATTTCAAGGTAACGAGGGCCTTTTGCAAGAGTACCGTACATAGTACCAACCTGTGAACGAAGTCCTTTACCAAGGTCTTCAAGGCCTGCACCGATTGCAAGACCGTCATCAGAGAATGCACTCTGTGAACGACCGTATACAATCTGAAGGAAAAGTTCCCTCATAGCTGTATTGATAGCGTCACAAACAAGGTCTGTGTTAAGAGCTTCAAGAATAGTTCTGCCAGGAAGAATTTCAGCAGCCATTGCAGCTGAATGAGTCATACCTGAGCAACCTATTGTTTCAACAAGAGCTTCCTGAATAACGCCTTCCTTAATGTTAAGGCTGAGCTTACAGGTACCCTGCTGAGGTGCACACCAACCTACACCGTGTGTAAAGCCTGAAATATCTTTAATTTCTTTTGCTTTTACCCATTTTGCTTCCTCCGGAATCGGAGCAGCACCGTGAGCAACGCCCTGTGCAACAGGACACATTGTTTCAACTTCGTGTGAATAAATCATTTGAATTACTCCTTCCATATTTTAGCTTTAATATTGCCAAAAATAATAATTTATAAAATTATCACAAATATTATACCCAATTGCTTGTCTTACTTCAAGAGTAAATGTGATTTTTTTGTCAAAACTTTTATGTTTTAGCTACTATTATAAGAAAACTTGAAAAATCAATTAAATTTTGGTACAATATTTATATTAAATTGCCTTTTGGAAGGAAGAGCAGCAATGAAAATCAAAAGCAACTTTGCAAAAAGGAAAATAGCAGATTCAAACATCGTTGTACCCGTAGGCCCGGCAATAAAAGATTTTAACGGGATGATTACATTAAATGACAGCGCTTCGTTTTTTTGGGATTGTATGATTAACGAAACTACCGAAGAAGAAGTAATTGAAAAAGTGATTGAAGAATATGATATTGACAAAGAAACCGCAAAGCGTGATATTGAAAAATTTATAAAAATGCTTGAAGATAACAATCTGCTTGAATAAAAAACACTCGGCTTTTAGCCGAGTGTTTTTTTATCCAAATCTGCCGTTAATGTATGCATCTGTGCGTTCATCACATGGGTTTGAAAAGAGCTTTTCGGTTTTGTCAAATTCGATAATCTCACCCAAAAGGAAAAATGCGGTTTTGTTTGAAATACGCTTTGCCTGTTGCATAGAATGAGTAACAATTATAATTGTATAATCTTTTTTCAATTCAAGTGCGAGTTCTTCAATTTTAGATGTCGAAATCGGGTCAAGCGCAGATGTCGGCTCATCCATCAATATAACATCGGGGCTGACTGCAAGTGTTCTTGCAATGCAAAGCCTTTGCTGCTGACCGCCCGAAAGAGCCATTGCACTTTTTTTGAGTTTATCTTTAACCTCATCCCACAAGGCTGCCTGTTTCAGTGATTTTTCCACAATATCATCAAGTTCTTTTTTGCCGCGAACACCGTGCGTTTTGGGACCATATGCAACATTATCATAAATGCTCATAGCAAAAGGGTTTGGCTTTTGGAAAACCATTGCAACATTTTTGCGAAGTTCGTTAATATCGTAAGAATAAATATCCTTGCCGTCATATTTGACACTACCATTTATTTTGCAGGTATCCACAAGGTCATTCATTCTGTCAAGCGTTTTTAAAAGTGTAGATTTTCCGCAACCCGACGGGCCTATAAACGCAGTTATTTCATTTGCCGAAATATTCATATTTATATTTTTCAAAGCTTTAAAATCGCCATAAAAAAGTTCCAAATTTTCAATTTCAAATTTATTCATTATATCTCCGTTACTTAATTATTTTTTTAGCCAAGAAGTTAGACAGTGCATTGATTATTACTACAAAAATTATCAGCACAACCGCTGTGGCATATGCCTGCTCGGTATAAAGTCCCTCGTTTAAAAGGCAATAAAGGTGGACTGAAATTGTACGAGATGAGGATGTAAAACTTGTTGCGGCCTCAGGCACCGTGCCTGCCGTATAAATCAGCGCCGCCGTTTCGCCCACTATTCTGCCGATTGCCAAAATTACGCCCGAAAGAATACCGGGCATTGCAGACGGCAAAACTATTTTAAAAACCGTACGCAGCTTACCTGCCCCAAGACCGTAGGACGCCTCGCGAAAACTGTTGTCAACCCCGAGCATCGCCTCCTGCGATGTCCTGATAATAAGTGGCAAAACCATAATTGCAAGTGTGATTACACCTGCCAAAAGCGAATAACCCCACTTTTTTGAAATAACAAATGCCAAAAAGCCGAACAAACCGTAAACTATTGACGGAATACCCGAAAGGGTTTCGTTTGCGACATTGATTATTTTTACAAAAAAAGAGCTTTTTCTTGCATATTCCACCAAATAGATTGCCGAAAAAACGCCGACAGGAACTGCCAAAAGAAGCGTAAGAGCAGTCAGATAAACCGTATTTATAATTGACGGGAGCATTGACTGATTAGCCGATGAATATTTAAGCGAAAAAAGGTCAACTGAAAGATTAGGCACACCCTTAATAAGAATATATCCTATAATAAAAATTATAGCAAGCGCTGTGATTAAAGTACTTATTATTATAAGAATCAACGCTATAAATGACAGCGGTTTATTAGCATATTGCTTTAATTTATTCATCGCTTACCCTCCCTTTTATGCACAGCCAAAGAAAAGCAAAGATTTATAATTAAAATAAATACAAACAATACCGCAGCGGTAGCAATAAGCGCTCTTCTGTGAAGTCCGGATGCATATGCCATTTCAAGCACAATATTACCTGTAAGTGTGCGTACACCGGAAGTAATTGATTTTGGAATAATTGCCTGATTTCCTGCAATCATAACCACCGCCATAGTTTCACCTATTGCTCTGCCGATGCCAAGAATAATACCGCTGACTATACCTGATTTTGCAACAGGAAATACCGCCTTAAATATACTGTATTCCTTGGTTGCGCCAAGTGCAAGCGAGCCTTCATAATATGACGGAGCAACGCTTCTGAGCGACGATTCGCAGGTGTTGATAACAGTGGGTAAAATCATAATTCCCAAAAGAATTGATGCAGTTAAAATACCTTTGCCGCTTGTGTGCGTTATTTTTTGAATTACAGGCACTACTGCAACAAGGCAGAAAAAGCCATAAACCACCGATGGTATGCCTGCAAGAAGATTAACAACCGGTTTCATAATCGAATACAGCCTTTTAGGGCAATAAAATGCTAAAAACACAGCCGTGAGAACTCCGATAGGCACACCGATAATAATTGCTCCTGCCGTAACGTAAATACTGCCGAGAATCATAGGAAAAATACCGAATATTTCCTGCTTAGGCTTCCACGTTTTGCCTAATATGAAGTTTTTAAATCCTATTTCCTCTATTGCCGGAATGCCGTTTTGAAAAACGAATTTGCAAACAAAAATAACGGCAATTACCGACAGAAATGCGCATAGCAAAAACACTATACGCATTGCAATTTCCTTAGCCTTTTTCAAATTATTTTGTAACCTCTTCCCAAGCAGACACATTACCCGCAAAGATATTTTTAACCTGCTCGCTTGTCAATGCGTCCAAAGTATTTGAGCTATTTACGATAACGGCAATGCCGTCAAGTGCGATTGTTTGCGACTTAAGAGTTTTCGCTTCATCTTCTTTAAGCTCTCTTGAGCTCATAGCAATCTCAACCGCGCCCTGCATTGCGGATTCAATACCTGCAGAGGAGCCTGATTCCTGAATTTCGATTTTAACATCGGGGTTGAGCTTTTTATATTCGTCTGCAAGCACATTCATAACCGGAGCAACTGAAGTTGAGCCTGCAATTGTGATTGTGCCCTTTTTACCCGAACCTGTGTAATCCTCTTTAGCTTCGGTTGAAATATAGCCCTCTTTAGCAATAACAGCCTCGCCCTGCTTTGATGTGATAAACGAGATAAAATCCTTATCTATATCAGTAAGTTTTGCATTGATATATGCGATTTTAAAAGGTCTTTGAAGCTTATAACTGCCGTCCTTAACGGTAGCTGTTGATGGGGCAACACCGTCAAGCTTGACTGCCTTAACATCGCTTGAAAGCGAGCCTAAGGACACATACCCGATTGCATTTTTGTTACCCTTAACGGTTGACATCATAACCGAAGTGGAATTAGTGAGTTCTGCCATATCGGCGGTAATATCGTTGCCTTTTTCATCTGTTATACCCATAACTTCAACAAATGCATCTCTTGTGCCTGAGCCCTCTTCTCTGCTGATAACGGTAATTTGACCCGATGCTCCCGATTTTTCTTCGTTTTCTTTACCGCCCGAGCAGCCGTACATTACAAATGCCACTATGCCTACAAGGCAGATAACCGAAATTATACTTATGATAATACTTTTCTTTGTCATTTTTCTTAATCCTTTCAAAAAAACAAGTGTTTGTGTGAGTACCTCTCAGGGTACAAGCAAAGAATACACCCGCCATATTAAAATAAGCCAAAAGTACCGTTAAAAATCGGATAAAATCACGATAAATATTATTAAATTCAATTTAACATTTTCTTCATTTAATTTAACGCGAGCCTAACAATTCTATTATTTATCATATAAACTAAATTATAAATTGACAAAAAAATAAAGACGTACAATGAGCGAATTGCCTCAAAAACGTCTTTATGTAATTATTAAATTTTAAACTTTTCTGACTGTTATCTCGCCTGACCTCAAAACTGTTTTTTCTCCGCTTTCAAGCTCCACTTCAAGCCCGCCGCGTTCATCAATTGCCAAAGCTGTGGCAAAAGTAGTTTTTCCGTTTTGAATAAATTTGATTTTTTCGCCTATCACCATTGAATGAGAGCGATAATATTCAATAAAGCTTGCGTAATCACCGCCTGCTATATTCATAAGTTCATTAACCGTTTCAGCTATCAAAGCACTGCGGTTAATATCAACATCAAGGCATCCCGCCCCCTCAACATCACCCGGAAATTTTGTGGTGCTGATGTTAATTCCTATGCCGATAATAACGCTGTCAACTATACCGGATTCAAAATCAGTAGTAGCTTCAGTCAAAATTCCGCATACTTTTTTTCCGTTTAAATATACATCATTAACCCATTTGATTTTCGGCTTCAAATCGGTAAGCTTTTCAATCGCTTTGCACACTGCAACAGATGCGGCTGTGGTAGCTGTAACCGCATTTTGAAGAGAAGTATCCGGGCGAATTACAAGCGAAAAATATATTCCCGTTTCACTCGGGGAATAAAAACTTTTTCCCTGCCTGCCCCTGCCGGCAGTTTGATTATTTGCAATTACCAAAAATTCGCCGCCTTTTCCATCAGCCAAAAGTCTTTTGCAATATGTATTAGTTGAATCAATAGATTCAAAATACGACACATCCAAATCATATTTCAAAAGTGATTTTACATCCTGGGCGGAAACAATTTTATTATTTTGATTAAGTTTATACCCACATTTTGTTACGCCCTCAATATCATATCCCGCTTTTTGAAGAGTTTTAATAGCTTTCCAAACTGACGCGCGGCTTACGCCTATTTCTTTAGCCAGCATTTCACCGCTGACATAATCATTTGAATCAATCAATTTTTTTAATACTTCTTCTTTTGTTGACATTGTAACTCCCTCCGCCAAATCAGGTTTACATTTAATTCAAAGCAAAGGCAGGGAATTCCCTGCCAAAATTACAAATCATTTATTTTTTAATATAAAATATCGCAAGAGTTTTAGGCCCGCAATGTGATGAAATAGTACATCCTGCGTCTGCCCTGATTATTTCATCAAACTTGGCTTTGCCGGAAATAAGCCCCATAGTATAACTTATAATTTCACCGGATACACCACCGCTGTCGGCTACAACAATACGCGAAGTATCAATTTTGCCGACATTTTTAAGGCAATCATCGGCATATTGCTTGTAAATATTATCCATTTTACCGCGATATTTTTTAATTACATCAAGCGTGCCTGTTTTTGGGTCAACAGCTATACTCGGCCTGATTCCCAAAACATTTGCACTGAATTTTGCAACACCGGAGCATCTTCCGCCCTTGTGCAAATATTCAAGTGTATCAAGCACAAATGTTGTGCTGACTTTAGGAACAACAGCATTTACTCTGTTTGAAATTTTTCTTGCGTCAAAACCCTTTGCCCTGAAATCACACGCTTTAAGAACAACAAGCCCCATAGCTGTGCAAAGGCTTTTTGAATCTACTACATATACATCTTCAAAATCAGAAGCTGCAAGGCAGGCATTTTGATAGCTTGAAGAAATAGCAGAAGATAAGCTGATATGAACAACAGCTTTGCCCTCTTTTGTTATTTTATCAAACACCTCATAATACTGTGCCGGAGTAACCGCCGATGTTTTAGGAAGTGTTCCCGTTTTAGCCACAAAATCATAAACATTTTGCGGAAAAACATCAACACCGTCTTTAAACGACTCCTCTCCAAGCAGTATTGATAAAGGAGTAATAACGATATTATTTTTTTCAATTATACTTTTTGGTAAATCACAGGTTGAATCCGCTGTGATAACAACTTCTTTCATACATACACCTTAAATTAACATTTTTATACTTTGTGTTGAAAAAGTATATCATAAATAATACTATCATTCAATAAAACGCCCGATTAGTTTAGTCTTTATTTATAAAGTCCGATTTATGAGCCGAATTTGATTTCAATATTTTTTATTTCATCTTTATTATATTTTTTATCATAAGTTATTTTTAATACGCTCTTTTCTTCCTTTTCCAAAATTTCGGCATTGTATGCAATATCCCTACCGTTTACTGTAATGCTGTAATCGCCCTTATCAAGAACTCGGCTTGAAAAAGTATATCCCTCTTTTGCTGTAAGCACAACGCTTGATTGTGTGATTTTAACTTTATCAACGCATTTAATTTGCGAATCAAGATTCGCAAAAGATACTGTTTGCGTATTCACATTACTGCTTATTTCAAAACTTGCGTCAAGCCAATCAATATAATTTTCATTTGTATTCACGGTTTGTGAAGAATTGTTGTTTAAAACATAAGTAAATTTTTCGGCAGTATTCTTTCTTATATCCGGCATAGTGTATTTATCTTTTGGAATAAACACAATTGTTTTAGGTGTAAGCGAAAAGCTTCCGTATTTGTTAATGCTGATATTTGTATGAATATCGCCGACATACTGTGCTTTGCTTGCACCTTCATAATAAGCAAGAATCATTATATTAAGCTGAAGCGTACCGTCATCACCTATATAATAGTTTCCTTCGCCCTTGCTCCACTTAACAAATTTTTGATAACCGTTTTTTGTGCTGTCTTTTAACGCTTGAGCATAAAATACATGCTTATTTTGTGACAAGCCTGTTGATTCATCATATTTTAAATCCACATTATTATCATCCATAACAAATTGCAGGTATTTATCACAACTTTTAAGTTGATTCATTTTTGCACTGATTGCCTGCTCAAAAGGTTTTTTCCAAGTATTTTGGTCGGCATATATCAGCTTTAAATCCTGCTTGCCCTCGTCATCAATAAAAGGCTTAATCATTACAACAAACCTATGGAAATTGCTAAAATCCTCTTTATCCTGCGCAAGCAAAGAATTGTTTATTTCATAAGACGGTGAAAAATACAGAACTAAAAGTTCATTTTGCTTATCATCATCAAAATCACCGTATTTAAAATCAATGGACTTTTGGCTCAAAGCCCACTCAAACCCACCGGCTTCTTTTTTCACATTATTATATTCTATATAGCCTTTATTTTTATATGTGAAAAGCCTGAAGCCATTATCATCATAATATACGGTTTCGGCACTTGTGGTAGGTTCATTTTTCTTTGCAGTTGTAATAAGGCTTGTTGTAAGAACTATATTTTCGTTAACTTTCTTTTCTTTATAGTAATAAGAAAAGCCGAAAACAATTCCCACTGCAATCAGCAGTACAACGCAAACTCTGTAAAAATATTTCATAATTTATCATCCATAAATATTTTTAAATTCAAAAGGTACTTTTTTACCTTTTACTATATGATAGCAGTTTTTTCCAAGCGAAAAAATCGGCTTATCGTGCTTAATTGAATCGGAATAGACATCAATAACTTCAATATCATCCTTATTATAAAGTTCAAAAAGTCTGTTAACTTTTTCTTCGTCACGGCAGTTTTTACCGATTATCGCACCTGTTTTTGCGTTATGACGGGTGCAAATAAGTTCATCAAAGCCAAGCCTTTTTTGAATTTCGCCAAGCAAAAAATCAGGGGACGCGCTGATAACAACGCAATATCTTTTACGGTTAAAAAACCATTTATGTACCTGATTTTCGTGCCTATCCCAAAAACCTTTAACAGCTTTTTTAAGCGGAATAAACATTACAAAGCAGAAAAAATATTTCTTAAATATTGTAAAATCTATTACTTTTATAATCATAAGCAATGCCAAAACTGCCTGAAATGGAAGAAACAAAATTATCCATGGGTAATGAAGCATTGAATATCCCCAAAAAAGCGAGCCGCTGTCAAAAGGAACTATTGTTTTATCAAAATCATAAATATCTATTTGTTTCATCACTTCTCCAAATTACATTTATATTGTATCAACATTAAAATCAATTGTAAGCTTTTTGTCGGATTCAAAATGTGTAAGCTTAACACCGGCATATTCAAACATTTTTTTGCTGGCTTTTACATTGTCCGTATCTTTATATTTATCACTTATGTATACAACTTCTTTGATTCCGCACTGAATGATAGCCTTGGCACATTCATTACATGGGAAAAGTGCAACATAAATTCTGCACCCTTTAAGGCTGTTGCCGCCTGCATTTAAAATCGCGTTGAGTTCTGCGTGACAAACATACGGATATTTTGTATGCGTGGTTTCGCCCTCGCGTTCCCACGGGAATTCATCATCACTGCAGCCCCTCGGAAATCCATTGTAGCCGACGCTCATAATTCTGTTATCGTCATTTACAATGCACGCGCCTACCTGAGTGCTTGGGTCTTTACTCCTTTGCGAAGCAAGAAGTGCAACACCCATAAAATATTCATCCCAACTTATATAATCTTTTCTCTTTGACATATTTATCACCGCTTAAATTTATTTTAAAAGTTCAACAAAATCATCCAGTTCCTTTGCTTCAACCTCACTGATTTTACCTGCGTCAACAAGCTTGTTTATTTCAGGGTTGATAGGAAGTTTGGCAAGTACCGGCACGCCGAGTTCACCCGCTGTTTCCTCAATTTTAGATTCGCCGAAAATATTGATTTTTTCATTACAATTAGGGCAAATATAATAACTCATATTTTCAACAAGGCCCAAAACAGGCACATTCATCATTTTTGCCATATTGTATGCCTTATTTACTATCATTTTTACCAAATCCTGCGGAGTTGAAACAATTACAATTCCGTCAATCGGCAAGCTTTGAAATACAGTAAGTGCCACATCACCTGTTCCGGGTGGCATATCAACAAATAAATAATCAAGCTCACCCCAGCGCACATCACTCCAAAACTGCTCAATAACACCGCTGATTACAGGCCCTCTCCATACCACCGGCGAATTCACATCTTCAAGCAGAAGATTGATACTCATCAGCTTGATTCCGTCACTCGTAACTGCCGGAAGCAAACATTCATCATCCTGCATAGCGCGCTCGGTTATACCAAATGATTTAGGAACTGACGGGCCGGTAATATCAGCGTCAAGAATACCGACTTTAAGCCCTGCCTTTGCGCATTTTGAAGCAAGCAGGCAACTTACAAGGCTTTTACCTACTCCGCCCTTGCCGCTTACTACACCGATAACTTTTTTAATATCGGAATATTTATTCATCGGTTTTAAAAAATCACTTTTATCTTTTTGCCTTGAACTGCAGTTTTCACCGCAGGAAGAGCAATCATGACTGCATTCACTCATTACTAATCACCTTAAATAAATTTTAATAATTATATACATTATATTTTTCGAGAATTTTAACACAATATGTAAAAAATATCAATAGTTGCGAATAAGAGCTTTCACCTTACCTGCAATTGCACATTCTTCAACAATTATCGGCTCAAATTTATCATTTTCGGGCTGAAGCCTAAAATGTCCGTTTTCTTTGTAAAAACGCTTCACAGTCGCTTCATCACCTACAAGCGCAACTACAATATCACCGTTTTGCGCTGTTGGGCATTGCTCAACCACAACTATATCCCCGTCAAGAATACCGGCATTCACCATAGATTCACCCTTAACCCTAAGTGCAAAAAGATTATTACCGCTGACGCCTGATACAGCAATGTAGTCCTCTATCAATTCCGTTGCTAAAATCGGCATTCCGGCAGTAACAGTGCCTACAAGCGGAATGTGGCTGACACCATGCGCCGCACCCTTAACACGAACAGTGCGTTTCATATTTGCATCACGAATAATATATCCCGCGTCTTCAAGCACATTAAGATTATACTGAACAGAAGATGTGGAGCGAAGGCCGACAGCTTCACCTATCTCCCTTACTGACGGTGCAATACCCTTTTCATTTATTCTTTCTTTTATAAAATCAAATATAGCTTTTTGCCTTTTGTTAATTTTTTCCATATTAGCTCCTTAATAAAGCAGGTATAAAACACTGCTGATGTGTAATATAATAATATCATTATTATGTATTCAAGTCAAACATTTGTGCAATTTTATGTCGAATTATGTCGGCAAGACCATTTTTTCGTCATACAAAAATAATATAAAAAATAAATTAAAAAAAGCTTGACAAATGGTTTCTTATACTGTATAATCTTGCTTGCACTTAAGTCATAAGTGATTTGCAGCTATATGGCTTTATAGCTCAGTTGGCTAGAGCATGCGGTTCATACCCGCAGTGTCACTGGTTCGAATCCAGTTAAAGCCACCAATGGCCCGGTGGTCAAGCGGTTAAGACACCGCCCTTTCACGGCGGTAACACGGGTTCGATTCCC